>JAEEGL013781819.1_pt1 | contig 56560 bp, 49 predicted proteins | sample 9134231 | NCBI WGS metagenome assembly JAEEGL01 (sample SAMN16246548, study PRJNA631951) | gut metagenome | biome: gut microbiome; feature: rumen; material: fiber-attached | host: Bos | place: Iran: Karaj | collected 2018-10
ACCAAGCAGGCACAAGATTTTTAACAGCGGAAAATCAAAAAGATACATATCTCGCTGTGATGAAGTGGGATTTTGTGGAAACGGGGCATCGGAAATCAAAAAAATGCTGATCCCGATGCTCAGTGTGACAACTTCAGGTTTGTCGCGGGGCAGGAGGACAGCATTTCGCGAGAACAACACAAGCGAACAATAAAGTTTTTGGAATTCTTTCAAAACTGATAGATTTCAGAAAGAATGTGGATAGATTCTTGTTTTACAATAGGTATGGTGAAGCGATTCACCGTATCTTTTTTGCTGTTGAGCATTTGGTGAGTGAAATTAAATTTTGCATTGCGCCATACTTGAGCGACTGGTTTTGGAGGCACGGAATTGGCTGGTTTTGGAGGCACGGAATTGGCTGGTTTTGGAGGCACGGAATTGGCTGGTTTTGGGAGGCACGGAATTAGCTGGTCTGAAAAGGCGCAGAAAGGAAACAACATGTCAGTTTTGAAAACAGAGAATTTGTCAAAGCAGTATGGTCAAAAGGAGACGGCAGTGCTGGCCTTGGAGAATGCGAATATTTCCGTGGAGCGAGGCGAGTTTGTTGCGATCGTTGGCACTTCCGGGAGCGGAAAATCAACGCTTCTGCATATGCTGGGCGGGTTGGACCGGCCGACGGCGGGCAAGGTGTTTATTGACGGTAAGGATGTCTTTGGCATGAAGGATGAGGAGCTTACGATCTTCCGCAGGAGAAAGATTGGATTTGTGTTCCAGGCATTCAATCTCGTGTCCACGCTGAATGTCTATGAAAACATTGTCTTTCCAATCCAGTTGGATGGAAATGACGTGGATGAGGCGTTTGTTGACGAGGTGATACGGATGTTGGGGCTTACGGACTTAAAGGACCGTCTGCCGGGAAATCTTTCCGGCGGCCAGCAGCAGAGAGTTGCGATCGCGCGCGCCCTTTCGACGAAACCTGCCATCATTCTTGCAGATGAGCCCACGGGAAATCTGGACAGCAAGACGAGCGCAGACGTGCTAAGCCTCCTAAAGGTGTCGAGCCAGAAATTCAACCAGACTATCGTCATGATCACTCACAATGAGGCGATCGCCCAGATGGCGGACCGCGTGATCCGCATTGAGGACGGGCATATTGTAAAGGGCGGTGATGCGAGTCATGAGTAAAGTAAAGAATCAACAAATGATCCGACTTCTGGCGCTGAGGGAATTAAAGACGAGTCGCCGGATGAACATTGTTATGATCCTTTCCGTCATCCTAACCTGTATTATGTTTACCTGCATTGCCAGCATTGGCGGGAATACCGTTTTAGCCTTTCAGGATCAGAACATGCGCATGGTGGGCGGCGACCACATGGCAGGACTTAAGTACGTATTGCCGGAAGATTATGAGAAGGTGGCAAGGGACTCCAAGACAAGGGACGTGGTCTACCGGATCATTGTCGGGACTGCCATAAATGAAGAGCTTCACGACATTTATACGGAAGTGAACCATGCAGGAAATGCAGAGGCTGCAAGGGCATGCTTTAGTGAGCCGACGACGGGAAGGCTACCTGAAAAAATGGAGGAGATTGCACTTAGCTCATTGATCTTGGAAGCGCTTGGATTGCCGAAGGAGTTGGGGGTCCGGGTGCCACTCACGTTGAAGATTGACGGGGAAGAGATCAAAAAGGAATTCACCCTCTGCGGATTTTGGGAGGGCGACGGTCTTAGCATGGCGCAGCTTGGATGGGTTTCCCGGGAATTTGCCGACAAATACGTGCCAACACCTACAGTGCGATTTCACGAGCAGAGAGGAATGCTGAGGTATGGCGGTTATTGGCAGGTGGACTTCAATTTTCAAAACAGCTTTGACATTGAAGGGAAGCTGAGTGACCTGCTTAACAGGATCAATCAGGACAAGGATTACAGTTACGACATGGGAATTAACTGGGCTTATTCCATGAGTTCGGTTAGAGATAATTATGAGGGGATCGCAGGGCTTATATTTTTGGCACTCTTGGTTTTTTTTGCGGGCTACCTGATCATCTATAATATTTTCCAGCTGAACGTTACCGCAAACATCCAGAAATATGGCCTTCTAAAGACCATTGGCGTGACACCGCCCCAGATTCACAGACTGGTACGGATCCAGGCGGGGATTTATGCCTTCATCGGCATTCCGGTTGGGTTATTCATCGGACTTTCCATGGGAAAGGTACTGTTCCGGTTTGTTCGGCCGATGTTTTCGTTAAAGACGAATGGCTATGAGGGCCTAAGCCCCAAGGCAATCGTGCTGATCTGCCTGATCGCGGCGCTGTTTAGTTACGTGACGGTGACGTTTAGCGCAAATAAGCCCGCAAAAATTGCCGGAAAGGTCTCCCCCATCGAGGCGCTCCGCTTTAATGAGACGAAGATCTCGTCAAAGAAAGGAAAGAAGATCCGAAAGGTTTCGCCCTTCTCCATTGCGCGCAGCAACATGAAAAGAAGCAGGAAAAAGGCGGTGATCGTCGTTCTCTCCCTGACGTTAAGCCTCGTGCTTTTTAATACGATCGCAACGGTGTTCCGGGGGCTTGACATGGACAAGATGTTCCAACACCTGATGGTGGGGGATTTTGAGATGCTGAGCGATAAATACGGAGGTTATCAGAGCAATTCCAGAATTTCGCAGGATAAGATTGACGTGATCCGCGCAATGGATGGCGTGAAGGAATGTAATGCCGTATACTACGTTGAAGCAGATACGGTTCTTTCCGGAAAATCCATGGAGAGGGCGCAAACGCTGTTTGAACAGCGGGCTAACGCGGAGAAGTGGGAAAAAGTCGTTGAAAGCGGGAATTTGAATTATTCAAGAGAGCTTGACCAGTATCTCACGCTGAGGAACCTTGTGCAGGGGACACCTTACTTTGAGGCCGGGCGCGTTAAGACAGACCTTTATGGCATTAGCGAGGGGCTCTTGGAGCATTTGGGAGTGATGAAGGGTAGCATTGATCCTGTGAAATTTGCCACGGGAAACTATGCTTTGGTATATACAAGACTGCTTTATTTCGAAGAAGATGATCCGCTGGATGACCTGTGCGACGTCGGCGACAAAATTACGGTTTCCGTGGGTGACAAAAAGAAGGAATATGAGGTCATGGCGATCTGCGACGTGCCGTATGCGCTGAGCACGAAGACCTATGTTGATCTCTATGCCCACGTGATCGTGCCGGAAAACGAATTCTTTAATTTCACGGAGGAAACGAATGCCTTGAATCTCATGATCATGGCGGAGGAAGGCAAGTATGACAAAGCGGAGGCATCGCTGAAGGCTTTGTCGTCAAGCCTTGGGATCACGTTCAAAACGAAGCAGGACTACCTGAATGAGTTCAAAGGGGTGCAGCAGATGTTTACAGTCGTGGGCGGCGCGCTGACGGTCATTCTTGCCATCATTGGAATTTTGAACTTCGTCAATGCCGTCGTAACCGGCATGATCTCGAGAAAAAAAGAGTTTGTCGTGATGCAGGCCGTCGGCATGACGGGCAGGCAGATGAAGGAAATGCTGATTTGGGAAAGCGCGACCTATGTCTTTTGGACGATTCTTGGAAGCGCGGGGATCGGTTCGACCGTGGCGTACGTAATCCTAAAGAAGTTGGAGGGTGAAAGTGCCTTCTTCACCTATCATTTCACTGTCGCGCCCCTCTTGCTCTGCACCCCGATCTTGCTGGCGCTTGCGGTCATTGTACCAATGATATCGTTTCGTTGGATTTCCCGAGGGAACGTCGTGAACGTCACCAGTTTGGAGTAAGCGAGACCATGGCAAGGAGTGAACTATAAGTAGTTTCCGAAAACGAAACGACGTAATATCTAAAATTATTATAAACTTTCTGCTTTCATGGTGACAAATAAAACTTCTTGTTGTTATAATGGAGAAGGAAAAGTTTCCATTAACTGGCAGCGTCCGCCGGGGGGGATCGCGGGCGTTGCCTGAAAGCAGAGAAGCATATCATGTTAATAAACAAATCTTATCGCATTGTCGCATCGACAATTCTTTTTGTTGCAGTTATTTTGTTAATTGTCTTCTCTTATTCTAACTATAACCTTCGGGTCAATCAGATTACCGGGGGATTTCTTGATTTGTCTGGAATGGATCTGGAAAGCACCATTTATTCCTTGGACGGAAACTGGAATTTCTGGCCGGGAGAATACGTGGATCCATCCAAGGATTTTTCGGCGTCGGCTAGTATGAATCCTCCGGAGACTGCAACGGCGCAGGAAATCGAGGTTCCCGGCTCCCTGTATCAACTTTCCCCTAATCAAAAAGATAAGATCAAAACAGGCACGTATCAGTTGAAGATCCGGCTGGACGAGCCCGGCACTTATGGCCTCAAAACGTCCTTGGTGTCTGGGGCGTACAGGCTTTATTGCAATGGTGTGCTTGTCAGTGAGGTAGGTGTTCTGGGCAAAGCGGAAAACGAGGGCACTGCGGAGAAAGCCGGCGAAACGGAAAACGAGGGCACTGTGGAGAGAGCCGGCGAAACAGGAAACAGTGGTGCTGCAGAGAAAGCCGGCGAAATGGGAAACGAGGGCGCTGCCGGGAAAGCCGGCGAAGCAGGAAACGGTGCTGCGGAGAAAGCCGGCGCTGAGGAGGACACGGAAAAGAGTGTCTGGCAGCCGAAGGTATGCCTCTTGCACACGGACGAGCGGGACCTGACGATCACCATTCACGTGTCCAATTATCACTGTCAGCACGGCGGTCTGGTGAAGAGTCTGTACTTTGGCACCACGGAAAACGTGTATTATTTCCAGACCATGCAGACCATCAAAAGCGCTGCGATCATAGGCGTTTTCGTGGGTCTTGGCATTTATCTTCTCCTGCTCACCTGCGCCACTTCGCACCGTAAAACAGGTCTTTGCCTGAGCACTCTTTGCGTGGGCAGCGCGCTCTTGGAAAGTCTTTTGGATGAGACCATTTTCTTTTACTTTTTTAAGGATCTGCCCCTGATCATTCCCATGAAGGCGCAGTTCATTGTCTGCACCATATTGATCATTTCCGTCTTTTATTTTTACAAATACATTTACCCGAATCAAAAAGGGAAAACGCTTTATTACGTCGTGGAGTACGTGAACCTGATCTATCTGGTGCTCCTGATTCTCGCGCCCACCTACGCGACGGCTTCGATGATGGGTGGATTTTGCTTCGTCCTGTTGGTCCTGAATCTCATACCGCATTTGATCCAGACCATTTATGAAATCCGCCGTCCCAATAGTTACGCGGGGGTGTCGCTCCTCAGCATTATCGTGCTGTTTTTACTGTCCTGCGCGCAGTTTTATTTCGTGGACACGGGAAAGAGCCTGCATCTTTACGTCAGGGAAAATGCGTTCATTATCGGCATTCTCTTCTTTATCCTGTGCCAGATCAACATTCTGCTGAAGGACGTGGACCGGGCTTATCAGAACGCGAAGCTGGCGGATTCCATGGAGATCGCGTATCTGCAGGCACAGATCTCGCCGCACTTTATGTTCAACACCCTGAACAACGTGTCGTACTTTATGAATCAGGACGTGGCAAAGGCGCAAACGCTGCTCTTGCAGTTCTGTGACTTTTTGAAGGTTAAGCATAAGTTTGATTATCGGAAGCAGGTCTTTTACACGCTGGGAGAGGAGTTCGATTTTTTGAAATCCTACGTGGCGATCGAAAACATCAGGCTTCAGGATGCGATCAAGCTGGAAATCCACGTAAAAGAAAAGCTGAAAGCCATAAAGATCATGCCGATGATCCTACAGCCGCTGGTGGAAAACGCCATCAAGCACGGATATGATTCGAAACCGCTAACCATCGGAATTTCCGTGACGGAAGTGCAGGGGAGCTATCATTTCACGGTGAAGGACAATGGAAAAGGCATGAATGAGATTCAGCTCCGGAATCTTGGCAGCGCAGGGAGCAAGGGCGTAGGAATCGCAAACATCAATTACCGCTTGGGGAAATACTGCGGCGAGACGCTGCATTTTGAAAGTCAATTGGGGGAAGGAACTACCATTTCGTTTTCTTATGCAAAGGAGGGGCAACAACTATGAAGGTCGTGATCGTGGACGATGAGAATACTTCCGTCCAACATCTAAAATCGCAATTGGAAAACTATCCGGACGTGGAAATTGCGGCGACGTTTACGGATTCCGTGGAGGCGCTTTCCTACTTGATCCGGACGCCCTGTGACCTTCTTTTTCTGGACATTGAGATGCCCAACATTAGCGGACTATACATAGCGGAGCAGATCACGCTCCTTCATCCCGGCGTGAAGATTTGTTTTATCACGGCCCATACGGAAGGGGCGCTGAAGGCATTTGAACTGAATGCGCTGGACTACATTCCAAAGCCCTTCACGAAGGAGCGTCTGGAGCAATGTTTGAGCCGCATGCGAAGGGACTTGGAACGACGCAGGGAGGCGGACGAGGAGCCCGTGAATTTCGATGCGCTGGGGCAGGGGTTGGATTACGCCCTGAACATTATTTGCGGCTATCATGATGAGGACGTGGTGCTCATCAACACGCAGGACATCTATTATTTCGAGACCGTGCAGAGCAGCGTGTTCATTCACACGAAGACGCAGGTCTATCGCGGCAACAAACCCCTTAGCTTCTACGAGGAAAAGCTAAAGCCGCTCTATTTTTTCAAGACGCACAAATGCTTTCTGGTCAACCTCTCCAAGGTGGACCGTTTCAGCCCGCGGATCAATTACACTTATGACTTATTTTTCAAGGACTTGAAGGACCGGATCCCGCTGAGCAGAAACAACGTGAAGGCGCTGAAGAGTTATTTGCACTGAGAAAATTATCTGCAAGGTTACAGATACAATAACAAATATGAGGGAGGTTATCTATGGCAGACACAATTAGTATCAACGAACTGAAACCCGGAGACATCATGCTTTTTTCACCGTCGGACGAATGGATTTCGAAAGTGATCGTTTTTCTGACCCATTCCTCGGTCAGCCACACGGGACTGGTGGACCGGAATCCCGCCTATCTTGTCAATGAAGAGGGCGACGGCACGATTCGGAAGATGTTGCCGGATCCCGGGGAGCGCACGATCTATATCCGCCGTTTAAAGAATGCGCCGGACACTTCCGTGGTGGTGGATTACGCCATGAAATACGTAGAGGAGAAGGTGCCATATCCCAAGAGCAATCTGGTATTCCTTGGACTCTATATCATTATCGGCGACTTTATCCCGGATACCCTGACGGGAGAGCTTGTCAAGAACGTGGTGAGGCTTGCCTGCTATGAACTCATCCGGCTTGCCAATGAAATTCAGTTCCACGATCCGGACAAGCCCATGGTCTGCTCCCAGTTCGCGGCAACCTGCTATGATGAGGCGGCCTTGAAAAATGGGCCGGAATACAAGATTCATTACAATGAAAAGGTGACCACCGTGCCGAATCTCATCAGGAAGATCATTGATCAGCTTGAGAAGAATCCGGAGAAGAAATATTGCGTGGAAGCACCGGAAAAAAAGCATTTGTTAGGTGCAACCAACCACCTGGCGGAGGCCGAGGATTGCTGCAGGGAGCTGATGGAGCAGCTGACGAAACGCAAGGAAGCAGAAGTGGCGGAGAACGCAGGGAACGTTGACGGTTCGGGGCTTATGGCGAGTGCCGGGAATGTGGAAGGTACAGGACTTGCAGCGAGTGCCGGGAATGTGGAAGGTACAGGGCTTGCAGCGAGTGCCGGGAATGTGGAAGGTACAGGGCTTGCAGCGAGTGCCGGGAACATGGACGGCGCAGAGGTTTCCGACGAATTCATTGCGACCGTTTATCAGTTTGGGAAAGGTTTCTTGAAGTTGTTCGGAGAGAAGGGCGTGGAGGGCGTACGTGAGAATGACGCTCTTGCAGGAGAGCTGGAAACAGAAGGAACATTGGAGACTGCGGGAGAGCTGGAAACAGAAGGAACATTGGAGACTGTTGGTGAGAGTGGAATGCTGCAGGCCCGTGCAGGAGGCTTTGTGTCCGCAGAGGAGATCAAGAAGGTTCTGGAGGCTCTTTTGAAATATCAGGAAGCTTTTGTGACGCCACAGGATCTTCTTGTCAACACCACCAATCTGGAGGACATGGGAGTCCTGACGTACACGAAGGAAGAATTGATCATGCACAAGGAAAAAGTGAATTAGCGGAAGATGCATTTACCATTGTCCCCTCGTTTTTTACCTTTCAAAGCGAATTTTTGCCTGATGGCGGATATTGCCAACAAATTATAGAAATTCGCTTATAATTCAAATTGTCAGGGAGATCAAGAATTGGCTTGCTCTCAAAAAACAATGAGAAAGGGGAAATGAGATGGACGACAGATCGTATTTTGTAAGTCAAAAGCGTGATAAAGGGGGATACGCAGAACCGCAGTATCCGGGTCAGTATTGGAAAGTGAACAGCAACTTGATAATCGATGGCCAGGAGAACCTGAGCCATATCGTTACCTTCAATGACGGTGGTTGTGTATACGGCATGACGCTTACGGGATCCCCTGGATACTATGATTACGTTGTAAACGTTGATGCACAGGGACCTAAGGGAGCATTCTCCGGCAGCGGTCATCTGCGTTTCACGGATAAGTCTGGTGATAGTTACGAGCTGAGCATCTATTCCTCCACCAGAAGTACCCATACGGTACGCTACAACAGCAACGACCCCGAAATCGTAAAGGTAGAGTGGTGGTTCTAATTAGCGCAGGCTTGAACATATTTACTTTCGCCTCTCAAGAAAGGCCCGGAACCAAAGGTTCCCGGGCCTTTTACTTTCTGCGCGCGTGTCTGGTGCTTCCATCGTATCCACGATGGCCTGTGCGTCCGTTTTTCTTTCCGTGCGCGTGTCTGGTGACACAAATTTTGGCCGTCGCGGGGGATATGTCTGTAGACACAATTAAATGTGTCACAGGGAAGCGCCTAGTGACATGTATTTTGGTAAAAAATGATACCGTAATTTTGTTGTTCGGAGATATTTTGCGGTAATTACGTGCTTTCGTTTTCATTGTCTACCGCAGAGCATGGATTTTCAGTTATTCTGCGGTAGGCGTTTTACTCAAATTTTCATATCCTACCGTAAATCGCTATTATTCAGCTTTCTTGCGGTAGGGTTTTTCCGTATTTTTTCATTTTTTTCGCGTCATTGCCGCAGCAAGTCAAAATTGTGTTTTCCTGCGGTATGGATGTCTTTCAGAATATACCGCAGATAGTATATGACAAGGATTCTGTGCGGTAGAGATTTCAAAAAGCATCTTTGGGCGTACCGCATAGAACATTCGACAGGGATTCTGTGCGGTAGAAATTTCAAAAAGCATTTTTGGACTTACCGTATAGAACATTCGACATGGATTCTATGCGGTAAAATAATAGTTGCATCGCGATAGGGTTAACTTTATTAGCGGATCATTTGTTGGACTTCGGCGAGGGTGGGCGGGTTCAGGGGCAGGGGGAAGCGTGAGATGGCGATGGCAGAGCAGGCGCTTGCAAAGCGCACAAGCTCGTCGTCACTCATGCCGTGGAGAATTCCGTAGGTGCAGCCTGCCTTGAAGGTGTCGCCGGCACCGAGGGTGCTCTTAACTTCAACGGAGAAGGGCTTCATGCGATGAATTTCTCCGCCCTTCCGGCCATAAAGCATGTCGCCGCCGCCCTGGGTCAGGATTGTGAGGCCTTCCGCTTCACTCAGGAGCTGCTCCATGATGGCTTCAGGCGTCTGACCGGCATAATGCTCGGAGACGCACTCTTTCGACACGACGTTGACTGCAGCGTGTTGATGCAGGGGCGAGAAATGCGGACTGTCAATGGTGACGTAAGGGATGCCAAGGCGCTGACAAAGCTGCGCGGCCAACAGCGTTTCCTCGCCAAAGAAGGGATCGATGGCAGCAGCCTTACAGCCCGCAAGATCTTCCTCCTTCGGAACGTTCCACCAACGCTTTCCCGTGGAAAACAGCGTTTGAAACTTGCCCATGGGAGAGCGCACAAGTCCTGCAATCACGACGTAGTCCATGACGCCGGGGTCATTTTCCATATATTCCAAAAGGGAAAGATCCACCTTCTTGTCTGCATAGAAATTCTTCAACATCGGCGCAACCTGCGTGCCAATCCACGTGCCGGCCATCTTAACGGAGACGCCCAGTGAATCCAGTACCGTCGCTGCCGTGCCCGTCTCGCCGCCAGGCAGGAAATACTGATCTTTGATCTCAGAATACTCATCCGGCTGAAGAAAGCCGTCCTTTAGCAAAAACGAATGCGTTCCAAGAATCTGTCCAAACAAATAAACTTCTGAATTTCCCATTCTTCTTTCTCCTTTTGTGTCACGGGGACGTGACTACTGACACATTTATCTTCCGAAAGCCAATTACGCCAAGGGTATTGCTTTATCCATGTTCATGGAAGCCAATTACGTCAAGGTCATTGCCGTAGCCATGCTTGGTCATGAGCGGTAAGTTGCACCAAGATCTTAGTTTTAGCCATGGTTTGTCGGATGTCTGCCGCTTAAATAAATTATAGTTTTGCAATATGCAGACGTCAAGAAAAGCCATGGGATGTACAAGATAATTGATTTGTATTTGCGTGGAAACGTGGTAAACTGATTTTAAGTGTGTGAAAGAGACAAATGGGGTCACGGGGACGTGTCTACTGACATGTTTAGAACCCCAAAAACTCGGGGCTGAGGCTTGATAGTGTCCCTCAGGCACGCTCGCGCTCTTTGGCGAGCCTTCGGCTCGTCCTTGCTGCGCTTCGGATCGCAGACAAAGTCTGCGACAGTTGCAGCGTAGCGGTACTAAGGAGTCACGAACGGGACCAGCATAAATGCTGTCTCCGCTCGTATACGCCTCCTAAGTACCGACGCTTGGCAAATATGCCTGAGGGATACTATTCAAGCCATCCCCTCGAGCATATTGCGAGTGTGGTTTATCAAAAATGTGTCAGTAGGCACATCCCCGTGACCCAAAATATGAAATCGTAGGCGGAGGAAGGGAAAGTATGCAGAGCATAGCATTGGATCGGGAGTGGACGTTTCGAAGAGGATTTTTGGATAGTCTGGGGATGCTCCGGGAGGATCCCGGCGTGGTGGTGAATCTGCCGCATGATGGCATGATCAGTACGGCGGTGACGCCGGATGCGCCGGCAAAGATGGACATGGGATATTTTACCGGAGGAAATTCAAATTACACGAAATTTGTGTTTTTCCCAAAGGAATGGGAGGGAGAGCGCGTTGGACTGCAGTTTGACGGCGTGATGCTGAATGCGACCGTCGACGTCAATGGTTATAAGGCGGGACAGCAGCATTATGGCTATGCGCCGTTTTACGTGGATCTGACGGACCTTGTGACCTTTGGGAAGGAGAACCGCATCACGATCAACGTCAATGCCAGCATGCAGCCCAATTCCCGCTGGTATACCGGCTCCGGCCTGTATCGCGGCGTGAAGCTTGTGCATGGGCCGAAGGTTCACGTTCCCGTGGACGGCATCTTTGTTTCGACCAAGGAAGTGGCGGACGGACTAGCCTTTTTGGAGGCGCAGGTGGACGTGCAGAATGATAAGGCGCAGAAACGCCTGGTGGAGGTTGAGCTTACGCTGACGGCAGAGGGATGCGGCGAGTCAGGCGGATGCGCAGGCTCGGCGGAAGCAGGGAAGGAAAGCGGATGCGCAGAATTGGAAGGCGCGGAGAAGGCCGGCGGACGTGTTGTGGCCGTAACGCGGCGCGTGATCTGCGTGGGCGCGCGCACATCGGAGATGGCGCGGATGGCGTTCTCCGTGGAAAATCCCATGCTTTGGGACGTGGATCATCCGAATCTTTACCGGGCGCGGGCGAAGGTGACGGACCTTGGCACGTACCGCACGCACTTTATTCCGAGCGAAGCTGAAACAAAGCAGAGTGACGTGGCGACGGTTCTCTTTGGCATCCGGACGATCACGGCAGACGTGGCGCGCGGCCTTAGGATTAACGGAAAAACGGTGAAATTAAAGGGCGGGTGCCTGCATCATGACAATGGTCTGCTCGGTTCGGTTTCGCTCTATGAGAGCGAGGCGCGGAAGGTGAAGAAGCTGAAAGAGGTAGGATTTAATGCGATCCGCACGGCGCACAATCCGCCGTCTGCGGCGCTGATCGAGGCCTGCGACAGACTTGGCATGTACGTGTTTGACGAGGCGTTTGACGCCTGGGGAATGGCGAAGCGCGGCGGTGATTACAACCAGTTCTTTGATGCGTACTGGGAAAAGGATCTGACGGCGTTTGTCCGCAGGGATCGCTCGCACCCCAGCGTGATTCTTTGGTCCACGGGCAATGAGATTCCCGAGCGCGGAGGCTTGAATGACGGGTATGCGCTGGCAACAAAGCTTGCAGAGAAGATGAGGAGCCTGGACGGCACGAGGCCCGTCAGCAATGGAATTTGCTCGTTTTGGAGCGGACTTGACGACGAGCTCATGGAGGGCCAGAACAGCCAGCAAAACGCGGCGGACGATGCCTCAAAGAATCTGTGGGAGACGGGGACGGAGCCTTTCACGAATGGGCTTGACGTTGTTGGATACAATTACATGGAGGATCTTTATGAGAAGGATCATGAGATGTTCCCGGACCGCGTGATTCTTGGATCGGAGAATTTCCCTAAGGAGATCGGTTTCCGTTGGCCGCTCGTGGAGAAGCTGCCGTACGTGATTGGCGAATTTACTTGGACGGCATGGGATTATTTGGGTGAGGCAGGCCTTGGAAAGTCTGTTTACCTGGATCCCGAGGATCCCTTCCTGCAAAGAGGTCAGTGGGCACTGATGCCCCAGACCACGTCTCCTTTCCCTTGGCGCACGGCCAACGACGCAGATTTTGACATCACCGGAAAGAAGCTTCCGCAGGGCGCATATCGCAGCGTCATTTGGGGAAGCGAGACGACGCATCTGTATACCGTTCATCCGAAAAACTATGGCAAGAAGGAGCTCATCAGCGCGTGGGGATTCACGGACGTGCTTTCTGACTGGAGCTTTGAGGGCTATGAAGGAAAGCCCGTAGAGCTTGTTGTATTTTCAAAGGCAGAGGAAGTGGAGATTTTCGTGAACGGTACGTCCATCGGACGCAAGCCTGTTTCCAATGAGCGTCCGCTCCCGAGGAGCGTGCGTTTTGACGCAGTTTACCAGCCCGGAGAGGTTGTTGCGGTCAGCTATGACGGTGGGAAGGAGGTTAGCCGCGCCGTACTTACGACGGCGGCAAAGCCTGTCGGCATTCGCCTCACTCCCGAGAAGCAGAGCATGAAGGCAGACGGGCATGACGTGATTTACGTTACCGTTGAAATTGTGGACGCGCAGGGCCGCGTCGTGCCCTATTCAGAGGTGAAGCTTGAGGCGGAGACATGCTGCGCGGATGCAGGTGTGTCGGCGGGCGCCGTGGCCACCCTTGCAGGCTTTGGTACGGCCAACCCCATAACGGAGGAAGATTATACGGACAATGAGACCGTTTCGTATCGCGGGCACGCGCTTGCCATCCTGCGCGCGGGCTATGAGGCCGGGGAAGTCACGCTGACCGTGCGCGCGCAGGGACTTCCGGAGGCAAGCTGCAAAGTTGACGTGATCTAGGAAAAATTTACCGCAGATTCCTGCGTTTGAACTTTCCTGCGGTAGGAAAATTTCTTAGTTTTTAAAAGTCTACCGCAGGAATGCAGTTACAAGCTTTCCTGCGGTAGGATTTTTTTAAAAGTTTCATTTAGTGTACCGTAGAATTATTATTTCCGTTTAATCTACGGTAGCAATCAAAAAAAGGTCAATTTTTCCTACCGCGTAATTCATAATTATGGCTAATTTGCGGTAAGATTTTTAAAAATGCATTTTTGCGCTACCGCATAATTTAGTTATTTGACTTACCTGCGGTGGGAATTTTAAAATGGACTTTTTTTCTACCGCAAGTTATTCCGTTACGGATTATTTGCGGTAATTTTTGCGAGAGTTAGGGAGGCCGGAGGCCAAACGGTTTGATTCGAGTCATGCTGACCGCACGCGCGGTGGGGCTTCCGGAGGCAAGCCGCAGAGTTGGCGTGATCTAGATAAAGTTAACCGAGGATTCTCTGCGTTTGAGAATTGTGCGGTAACGTGCGCGTTTATTGGTCTTTGTGGGTTTGGTACCAGGCGCCGAATTTTGTGAAGACGTCGTTGCCGAAGGTTGTCTTCATTAAGTCCGTCATTTTGTTAATGTCATTTGGGCTAGGATCGTTGAGAAATTCGGGGTAAGCATAACCTGCATTTGCAACTGCCGCTATATAATCGTGCAGGGAGGACGCGCCATAGTTTTCCTCGAGGAAAAGGCACAGCATCCTTCCAAGAGTATATTCGTCGCCGCGCTCGATTTGGGACAAATCGGAATAATCGTTCCGAAAAACGGCCTCTGCATTCTCGGCAGTCACTTCATTCTTTACGTGATATGATAAGTCCATGCGGGCAGCGGATTCCACGAAATCATATTGCCCGGTGACGTCCGCGAGCTTTTTAATAACCTTTTCCGCAACGTAATCCGCGCAGCCTTCCGTCATGATCTTTGTGAGGGCTGTGCGCCTGCACGTTAACACGTGCGTCAATTCATGAGCGACGGTTTCATAGTTGACGTAATTATCGCGGCGCCAAGGATTATCGCGGTATGCAGGCACGGAATTCCACAAGTCATTGCTGTATAATTCATACAGCTGCAGATTCATAAACTCTGACGAAGCGCTGGAAATGTAACCCTTGCTTTCCCTGTCCGGATAAAGGTAAATGGGCACCTTCATGCCAAAGTCAAATCCATCCCAGGGATTGTACCCAAACCTGACGGTGCTGTTGTCGCACGTATAAACGGTAGATGGAATGCTGAACGTATAGCCCGTTAACTTTTCAATCTCATCAATGATGAGTTCTACGTTGTCGCCAAAATCTCCCGGCAGGTCAACGTCCTTGTCTAAAAGCAGAAAATACTTTTCTCCCTCAACGTAACAAAACTGGTCAGTGATGACGTGATCATCGTGATTACCGCTCAGAGTGATCTGGGGCGGGTACTCCTTGGGCTCTTCCGGGGCAGAAGCCTCTGAGGAAACAACTGCAGCGTCCGAGCTTTCGTTAGACATGGTCGAAGCCTCCGAGGAAACAACTGCAGCGTCTGAGCTTTCGTTAGACGCGGTCGAAGCCTCCGAGGAAACAACTGCAGCGTCTGAGCTTTCGTTAGACGTGGTCGAAGCCTCCGAGGAAACAACTGCAGCGTCTGAGCTTTCGTTAGACGCGGTCGAAGCCTCCGAGGAAACAATTGAGGCGTCCGTGCTTTCCTTTGGCACGGTTGGACCGCAGGAAACCAACAGCAGCGTTGCTGCCAGTAACGTGATCAAAAATCTTTTTCTGTTCATGATCGTTATTTCCCTCCCTTGAAGATATAAATGATAGTAAAAGTATATCTGACGGCGGTCTGACGTACAAGCAACAACGTGCTACGCAAACTGCCTCCAAAAGAAGAAGTTCCGCACGATAAAGAAAGATATCGTGACCCACTTTAGGGCGAATACTGCATGGAACAAGGGCGAAAAATGCAAGATGGGTAGAAAACTGCATGAAAATGTGATAAAATCCAAGAGGTTTGAGGCATAAAAATGCCTGCGCCGAAAAATACAAAAGGAAAGGAGCAGACATTATGGCAACGGGATTACATCACATTTCGCTCATCGCATCGTCGGACAAGACGATCAACTTTTACCTGGAACTGGGTTTTCGGGAGACGAACCGCCGCAAACGGCTTGATACAACGGAAGTTATTTTGGAGGGTTACGGCGTTGTCCTGGAATTTCTCGTGGATCGTTTCCGCCCCAAGCGGGATCGCATTCCGGAGCCTCTGGGAATCCGCTATTTCTCCATCGTCGTGGACGATTACGAAAGCATTGTCCGCAACTACACCGACGCACACAGAATGCGGGACGTGAGCGGCGAGAGGTATTGCTATCTATGGGATCCGGACGGACAGAAGATCGAAGTGCGGGAGGATATGGAAGCAAAAAGAAAGGCGCAGGAGTCGTAAGATTCCTGCGCCTTTTTGAATTGGCACGTTATTCTTCGTCATAGGCAGTTACGAGATCCTTGGTGAGTTCTGCATAAAAGAGTGCGGTCTTTCCTAAAAAATGAAACGTGTCAGTAGACACGTCCCCGTGACGCAACAAAAATGCGGTCAAATGACCGCATTTTTGTTGACAAGATTGGATGCGATGGTATAATGTTAAGTATGAGGAGGTGGTTGCGTGTGTAATAGGGCGAGCATCTCGGACATTTCTTTATTTCTCACAAAAGCGAAAAACTTAATAGTTGCGGGAGAGTATGATTTTGTGCCGAGGAGTAGAAACTTACGGGCATTGGCGGAACGTGGACTCACAATTGCCAATGCAAAGATAGAGATTTTAGGTTTAATGGTCAGCGATTACTATAAAGGGCCTAAACGGGATTTTGATCGTAATCAAAACGGAGACATATGGGAGTTTAAGAAGTCTGTTGACGGAGAGCAATTTTACGTGAAATTAAAGATTCAAAACCAAAATGGAAAGGATGTCCTCAAATGCATAAGTTTTCATGAAGACGATTTTTAGTTAGGTCATGGAGGTGTGAATAATGAGAAAATATTGCGAAAGATGTGATAAAGATGTTGAAACAAAGATTGTTACCAGAAAAGAGACTTTCAAAATTTGTGGTGAGGACGTTACGGTTGATGCTCAGATCCTGACCTGCGCAGATTGCGGCGAAGAATTATTTTGTGAGGAACTTGATTCGAAAACGCTGTTGAACGCTTACAATGAGTACAGACAGAAGCACAACCTTCTTATGCCTGAAGAGATTAAGGATATTAGAGAGCAGTATGGCTTAAGCCAGCGAGGGCTTGCAAAGCTTTTGAATTGGGGAGACAAAACCATTTTCAGATATGAAAATGGTTCCATTCAAGACAAAGCACATAACAGCATGTTGATATTTTTGCGAGATCCTGAGAACATGCGCGCTTATCTTGCCAACAATGAAGCTACAATAGATGAAAAACTAAAAGCGCAACTGTTGAAGGCGATTGACGAATTAGAACATAAGGAAAAACGGCGGAGAGGGATAAAACTTTTGAATCTGTATTTTTCTAAGATGCCATGTATCGAAAATGGTTTTAAAAGTTTTGATTATGAAAAGATATGTGCCATGGTTCTGTTCTTTTCGAATAAATGTGCCGGGTTATACAAAACGAAATTGATGAAGCTGCTAAATTATTCAGACATGGTGTTTTATAAAGAAAATGGAATTTCAATGTCTGGATTAACGTATGCTCATCTTCCATATGGACCAGTGCCAGATAAAGTGGATATTTTACTTGGGAACATGGAAGCAGATCACATTATTCGAATAGAAGTGTTTTATGAAAATGGCTATGAGAAGCACGAGGTAATTCCTGAAAGAGACATTGAGGAAGGGATTCTTTCGGAGCAAGAAATGGCCGTGCTAGAGCGTGTATACGAGAAGTTTAAGGATTTTGGCTCTGCTGAAATATCAGAGTATTCGCACAAGGAGAAAGGATATTCGTCGACAAAGACGGGAGAGATTATTTCTTATGCGTATGCGAAGGATGTTGTAATAGATTAGGCTTATACACATGGAGAGAGGTATTTCCAATGAAAGATATAATTGTCAAACTAAAAAGGGTTAGAAATGCAAAAGGATTAACATATCAGAAAATTATTGATATGGTAAAAAGTAATGGTGATGATATTTCTAAAGCTACTTTATCTAGAATATTTGCAGAAGGATCTGAGAGTCGCCAATTTAATTACCGTAATAGCATTCTTCCAGTTGAGAGGGCGCTTTTATGTGATAAAAAAATGTTCGATGGGATTGAAAGTAGCAAGGAATTAAAAAGACAACTGTTTGACAAAACCATTCGGATATATGAACTTGAGAGTTTAGTTGATGAGTTAAAAAGCAAAAATGAGAAATTAAAGAATGATATTGAATTTCAAGAGCAAGAAATAAAAGAGGATAGGAAATGGATTGATTACTTAGAAAAATCGCTAAGAAAAGAGGAAGACTATACAGATAAGGTACTCCAATTGTATTATAATTGTTTGGATATGAGAATCGAGTCATGTGGAATATCACAGAAAACTATATAGCATAAAAAGGGACAGTAAAAAAAGCCTGTTTCTCTTCAATCTAATCGCTTAGGCTGTATGGCCTAGGCGATTTTTCTTATAGAGTTTTACTGCCCATTTTGGCTGTCAAAAAATATGCATGACAAGAATTTAAGAAAACCATAAACAAAGTTATTAACCATTTCGTTTTGCCGCAAAAAACAAATAAGTGATTGAAATGTTGTTCATAGATATTGCAAATGATATAATAAATAACATAACAAAATTAAGAGCAATAAATAATGCAAAAGAAGAGTTTTTTAATCATAAATAAGGAACGCTTGAGAAATATCAAATCAAATAATTATTTGTCGCATTAAGCTATTTAAGTGATGAAAAACATTTTTTTACCATGAGAGGAGAAGCATATGAACGAAAAATTGATGAATTATGTTGAAATTGAAGCAGAAAAGGCAGAATGTTTATCTTTTTGCAGAGGGTTAAAACTTCTTCATGTTAGAGATCAAGTTGAAGAGATATTATCCCATATAGGCAAAATGGGAATTTTTGAGGAGTATACAAAACATGACATCTCTCATGTTGATGAAATGTTAGGAATTATAGAATGGTTAATACCAGATGATACAAAGAAAATTATGACATCAGCAGAATGGTTAATGTTGACATTGGCTGTATATTTTCATGATTTAGGTATGGTTGTTACTAAAGACGAGTATAATAACAGGGATTCGTCCTCTTTTAAGGCATTTGTGGAGAAAATTTATAGTGATGAAAACGCATCTGAGTATGTAGAATATGCGCAAAAACAAGGTGATCTTTTTTTGTATCAAGAATATGTAAGAGAAAACCATGCGAAGAGAATAAAGCAATGGATTACTGGAAGTAACGAAAGTAATTTAGGCGAAGATTCAGAGATTAGAGCTATAATTAACGATATACTTTCAAATTTAGATAATTTGTTTAGGGCTGACTTGGCCATGATTTGTGAGAGTCATCATGAAGATGATATAGATGATTTTAAGAAATATAAGGTTGATAGCGTATATGGCAATGATAAGAATGAAAAAGTTAATCTAAATTATATAGCCATTATTCTGAGAACGGCAGATTTGCTTCATATAACAAAGGATAGAACACCTTCAATAACAAGAAAAGTTATAAACATTACAAATCCTGTAAGTGTCATCGAGTGGGAAAGGCAGATGGCTGTAAGGGCTGTACAAGCAAAAGCAAAAAGAGATGCTGAGGAAAATGTCAATAATAAGTTGGAAAAAGACACCATAGAAATTACGGCATATTTTGAAGGAGCGGAAACTGCAGAAGCTTATTTTGGATTATCCTCTTATTTGCAATATACACGAAAGGAATTGCAAAAATGTAACGATATAGTTGAAAAGGCTCAAAAGAAAGAGGGGGTAGTAGGTTATAAATTTCCTTGGAAGGAAATTGACGAGTCGCGAATAACAGTTATAGGTTTCGAAACGAAAAAACTACAATTCACAATTGCGCAGGAGAATATTTTGCAATTGTTAGTCGGGCACACATTATATAATGATTCTTCTGTTGTTGTGAGGGAATTAGTTCAAAATGCAATAGATGCAGTAAAGTTACAAAAGCTTTATGAAAGAAAAAAAGGTGATGTATGTACACAAGGGAAAATAGACGTAGAATGGGATGAAAGACAAAGAGAGTTATGTTTCTGGGATAATGGTACGGGAATGACGATTTCTGATGTCGAAAACTTTCTGTTAAAGGTTGGCGCTTCAAAATATCGCGATGATGCAATAAGAAAAGAATTTCCAGACTTTTCCTCGATAAGTCATTTTGGAATTGGAATTTTGACATGTTTTATGATTGCTAATGACATCGACATATTAACAAATTCGGAAGAACAAAATGATGTAAATAGCATTAATTTGCGGAAAGTAAATGGCAGTTATCTATTACGAAGAATAGGTAAAAACGAAGTGGATTCTCGTATTGCAAGACACGGAACCATGGTAAAATTATATGTAAGAAGCGACGTAGATATGTCTTCATTGGAAGATGATTTAAGAAAGTGGATAATTCTTCCGGAGATTCCGGTTTATTTATCTATGACCGGGAAAACCGAGATTAGAATAGGTTTTGATTCATTAAAAGATGCATTAAGAAAATATTTAAATGATATCGGAAGAATTGTAGATGGTGAAAAGTATGATGTATATGAAGAAACACATGGGAATGTAACTGTGGCGTATGCAGTTCGCCATTTAAAGTATCTTTCAGATTGGTGTTTAATGGAAGCCGATGTTAGAAGAAATCAGAAAAAATATCAGCTTCCAATCGGAACTTGTGTAGAAGGCATTCGTGTGGAATTTACAACGCCAGGATATAAGAATTCATCCATTTTGTCGATAGCAAATATAAAAAATAGTAAATATCAAACCAATGTTGCGAGATCGGCTATTGAACTAGACGCTAATAGTGAAATTCTATCAGATATATATGATGTATATCAAAAGTATATTCAGGAACAAATGGATAAATTGGAAATGTTAGGATATTCAAAATCTTGGGCATTGGCAGAAGGAAACTATTTAATGAGACCGCTTGTGTTTAGTGAAAATTCTAATAACCACACTGAACCTGTAGATGAAGTAGTTTTAACCAAAAGAATGGCAAATATTAAAAGTATAGTGCTGGAGAATAACAGGATTAGAGAAATTGTTACGGCAGAGCAAGTATATCAGATGCCGGAAGTTAACATATTTGAGTGTAAAATGGCTCAGGCGGCAGAATATCTATTAAGAGAAATTAAAAGTGATGCAACATTAAGTAGTCTTATTGATGTAGTATGCTCGGAGAATAATTTCTTAAATGGAATTGATAATATCATGTGTAATTATGACCAAAATAATATGCTTCATCAATATGCTCTTAGTAATAAAGAGGTTAGTTTTATTGATGTAGCGCATAAACAACGGCGAATTCAATTAAAATATACTAAAAAAACCGATTTATGGTATGAATTTGATTTAAGAAATCATGGAATGACGAGATGGTTATTTATTCCTAAAAAAGAATTTATAATTGAAGGATTAGAAGATGAAATTGGTGTGAGATCTTATGGCGCGATATACATGCGAAGTAATTCGGAATTATATAACTATATTTTGAAAATTATAAATATATTCCTGGAGGATGATACAGAAGAAAATAGATTTTTGCTTGAAATGCTCCTTGGGAATATATTTGATAGTAAAATTCTCGAAAAAGTATATTCGCCAAATATAAATACGGATACTGTAGTTAGACAATTGATGGAAGACAGATATATAAGAATAAGTGATGAGTTGTCAACAAAGATGTGGGGGAAAATAGATTTACAGGAGTTTGCAAAAGTTGTACTTAGTAATAATTATTCATTATATTCTATTGATAATTGGTCAAGAAATAATGAAGAATTGTAGAGCCGTTTAAAAGAGTTAATGGAAGCAATAAATGGATGGATCAAAGCTGAAATGTTTGCAGACTTTCATGTTTCAAGCAATGAAAATATCCAGGAAGAGATCGCATCTTATATAAAATTTTTCAATGAAGAACTTCCTGCCTACGCATTGAACTATCTGACTCCAAAACCGTACAAGGAGTATTATGCCTAAAGACTAACTATTAAAAGTCAAGTGGAAAATAAGATTTTTTGAATAAAGTACAGGAATGTATTTTAGATAGCCGAGAGCCTGGCTTAAGCTCCAAACAGTACCATGAAAATCGCATGACAATAAGAGCATCGTTTTAGGTGCTCAAGAAACAAGGTTATGATAACGGCATGATTATTTTCGATAGGATTCGCCAGTCAGTTCCATGCTGTAGATTGTGCGCACCAGCTTCTTTGCAGCGTGTGAGACTGCAACGTTGTAATGTTTGCCCTCTCGCATCTTTTTCGCAAGGTAAGTGGCAAAGCGCTCATCCCATTTGCACACAAACTTTGTTGCGTTAAACAAAGCATAGCGAAGGTATCTGGAGCCGCGTTTCTCCATGTGGGAATGACTGGACTGCAGCTGCTCTGACTGATAGGTTGACGGCGACATGCCTGCGTAAGCCAGTATCTTGTCAGCATCCTCAAAACGGGAAAAGTCACCGATTTCGGCGAGTATCATCGCACCCATTCGGTAACTGATCCCGGGGATGGTCATGATGGGGGATTTGCACCTGTCCATGATCTCCCTGATGGACTGCTCGATCTCGTCTATCTCTTCCGTCAGGAATTCGATCAGGCTGATCGTGTGCCGCAGTTCCATGGATTTGGAAGGCATCACGGAACCAATGGATGAATGTGCCGCGTTGCGCAGTTCAATGGTGGGAAGAAGGGGCTTGAGCGCGGCCTTTTCAACGTCCTGAAAAACCTGGACGGGAACGCGCAGCGTCGCCCTGTGAAGGCGCCTGTTCTTTCGGTCAAGCCATCCGGGAAGCGAACGCCAGACGTCGTCTACGCAAGTAACCTTCCTTGCGCTGAAGAAGTTTTTCTTCACGAAGCCGACGGAATTCTCAATCGGCCCCTTGCTTTCGGGATCTGCCTTGTTGCACACCCAGAGCTTCAGTTCCTGTTCCGTGCAGAAGTCGTCGAACACCCTGGTCCTTACGACCTCGCCGTAAGTCTCGCTTGCGACAAACACCGCGTCCTGGTCAATCACCAGGACGGAAGGACGTCCCCCAAGCCTGCAGAAGCTCCTGTAAATGGCCTGGCACGCCTCGGCGGCATTGTACTTGTGGTCCTGCGCAAAAACGCACAGGAAGCGGCTGTAGTGAAGCAGAAGGCACATGAAGTGCACCGACCGTTTTTTGTCAAGCGCCTCCTCGCCAAAGTCGATCAGCATCTGTTCGCCGGGCGGGGTGTCAAAAACGTGATCGTAAACGCGCAGGTGTTCCTCACTCACGTTGATCTGACCGGTTTCCGCCAGGTGATGCACGTAGTTGCGGAGCGTTTGTTCGTTGCCGCGAAGCCCGTCATGCTCGCCGGAGTCCACGAATTTCTCTTCGAGAAGGTCGTAGACGGAGGACATGCAAAAGTCCCTGCCGGCGTTCGCCTCAACGGCGGCGATGATGGTGGACCTGAAGGGTTCCGCGTCAAACGCCTTTTCCTTGGCAAGTTTTTCACCGGGGTTCTCGGGAACCACGTCCATCCGAAAGTACTTTGCGATGGTTGGACGGCTTGGCGGCTTGCGGCCCTGCTCTACGAAATAATCATGGATTTTCTTCTGAGTGTAGCCGCGGAGTTTTAGGTCTTGAATTTCCTGCATTTCTTCTTTCGTCAGCATTGCGGATCTCCTTTCGTATGCTTGTTAAGACAAGTATACTACGGTGATCCGCCGACACCTCCTGAATTTACTCATCACGTGCAGGAGTTCAGGAATTTCAATGTAAAAATCTGCTTACCGAATGACGTAAAAAAGTGCTTACCGTAAGACGAAAAAACTCCTTACCACGTGATGGCAAATTCATCTTACCGCACACAGTAAGAAGGGTAAAAAAATGGGTAGAAAGGAGGGGTGGGAGCAAAATTTAACTAAAAAAGAACAAATGTTCGAGCCTGTATTGATTTTTTTAGAATATGTGTTATATAATACAGATAATTATATTGGTTATTTCATACTGGCGAATAGAAATGGATGGCTGTGAATAGAGAAAGTGAGGTTAAGGATATGGCAAGCATTTTTGATGTTGCTAAATATATTTTATCTGAAAAAGGGGAAATGAGCACATGGAAATTGCAGAAGTTGTGTTACTATTCGCAAGCATGGTCTTTGGCTTGGACGGAAGAACCGCTTTTTCAGGAAGAATTTGAAGCATGGGCAAATGGTCCCGTTTGTCCGGATTTATTTCGTGAACATAAAGGAATGTTTATGTGTTCTAAAACGAATTTAAGCAAAGGGAATCCAGATAATCTTAGCGAAGATCAAAAGGATACAATAAATATTGTTTTAAAAGATTATGGACAAATGGAGCCTTATGAATTGCGTGAGATGACGCACAAGGAAGATCCTTGGAAAAAAGCGCGAGGTACTCTTGCGGAAGGAGCTTCTTGTAATAATGTGATTTCAAAGGAATATATGGGGACATATTACGGAAGTTTGTAAAGCAGAAATGAGGTGAAAGAGTGTCAAAAAGAGAAAAAACAACGCGGCAGCAATACAAAAATGCATCTAAAGAAACGATTCGTAACGCAAACAGTTCGAATGGCAAAAAGGCAATATGGTTGTTTGATGAACTTGATAAAGATGGCCGTTTTGCATTTGACATATTGCGGGAAGATTTTCATCATAAAGAGTTTTTAGATAAAATGATTTCATACACAAATATGACATGGAATCAAATTGTGTCGCAAACGCATGATCAAGGGAGAAGCAAACATCATTTTTTGAATGAGGACGGTTTGTCAAAGGAAGCAAAGGAAAGAATTAATGCTTTAGAATTAGAGCAAGATACGGATCGCATTTTTTCTTTTGCTTTACAAAATAAAATTAGGGTCATAGGCTTACGAGATAATGAAATGTTTCATGTAAAATGGTATGACCCCAATCATGAGTTTTACCCAACAAATAAGAAATGACATAGGGCCATATGAATAAATCAGCCCTAAACAATTGATTCTAAAAAGTTATGTTTCAAAATGTTTTAGGCATTCTAATTAATTTGTAGCAGGGGCTGGAATCGTTATGTTCCAGTCCCTGATTTTCGTTTGGCCATCCGATGACTTTAGCTTAGGCGGAGCCCTTTTACCTGACGCATTTTCCGGCAGGAAGACATGTCACAGTAGACACGTCCCCGTGACTCTTTGGTGGCATATAAGAACGGTGGGTATACGAAAATTGATACAAAAGGAGTTGACAGGATTTTGGCTATAATGCGAATGGAGTTGTATAAAGATATTTGATATTATGAAATTACAATTGATGGTTGTGGACGGCGAAAGCGATCTGATGTGTACAAATGAGGGAGAATGATGAAGAAAATCGATGGATTAGAAGAATTATGGCGTTGGGTGTTGAACGTGAATCATGGTCTATGTCAAAATAGGCCAATTACATTTCCAGCACAGCAAGTGAAGCAAGTTGAAAATTTGATAAAAAAGGTTTCCGAAGAAATAAAAGATTCATACCCCTTTTATGCAAGTGAGCTGCCACAGATTGTGAAAAAGGTATTCTTTTTGTTTCAGATAGGATCATATGGAATTAGTACTGCGGCGTATGGCGAACTGTATATTATAATAAAACATCTGCACGAGGAACCAGAAGATACATATATGTGGATGATGATTCATCCGAGGATTTCGAACATCGCAAAAGAGTTATATCTGGATGGTCATTATTCCTCTGCAGCGAACAGGAGTCTTGTTGAGGTGGAGACTAGGCTTAGGGAACTCTTTACGGAACTAAAACCTGGAGTGTCTGTTCCTGGGAGGATCGGAGATGTAATGGGCGCGCTCTTAACGGAAAACGGTGCGTATCATTTCTGCGATACTTCGACACAAAGTGGGAAAGATTATCGAAAAGGAGTGCAATTGCTTTTTGAGGGCAGTTTTAGCGCATACAGAAATCCATCCTCGCATGAGAATCAGAACATATCGAAAAAGGATGCATTTGAACAGATAGTGCTGGCGAGTCAGCTGATGAGGGTTTTGGATAAGTGAACATAGTAGTAGGATAATTTTACATTTTTAGCATATGGAGGAACAGCAATATGGATGATTATTTAACTGCATTAAAAGATGTTTTAGTGGTTTTTTCGCCCATAATAGTGGCTTATATTAGTTATCGGAGCAATAAGAAAACCAAAGAAGACATTCATTTGGAGATTGAAAAGAGTTTAAAAGAAAAAGACGCTGAAACAAGGCAAATTATAGGAAAAATCAATGCGGAGCTTGAAAGTCAAAAGCAGCTTGCCACATGGAATAATTCTCTTCCCCAAACTGAAGAGTATACAAAATTAGCAGGAACGGAAAGATATGGCAATATTTGTTCCCTCACTCTTTTGATTAACAATATAAATGCGTATATAGATGGGAATGATTTATCTTTTGAGGAACTACAGGAAGTAAAAACACTTTTGGGTAAAATAGTGCTGCCTACAAACGAAGAAACATTATTTACCTACGAAGTTACGTATATTATTGATTACAATAGATTAATTAGAAAAATCGATAAAATGATTAATGCTTTTTCGTCGTGCTGATCGTAAATAATTGAATGGTATTTTTATAAAAGCGAGGAACAATAATGAATAAGGTCTATAAAAATATTAAATCTGGGGAATTATTTGAAGAAATAGTCATTAAGATTTTGAAGATGGCAGGGTACATTGTTGAGAGAAATGTATATAAAAATATTGATCGTGCCATAGATGCCGTTGCAATTAAGAGCATTCCTGTTAAGTAACAAACAACGGATTTGCAAAAAATGAGTGTCACCTTTAGAATAATGATTGTTAACTTGGCACTTACCTTGAGGATGAAGGCATCCTGCTGGTTATGATTAACCCTTTTGCGGTAAAGCAGACTAAGGAATTGGATGACAACAGCCAAAGCAAGGAACACTTGCGCAGGAGATAGAGGCATATTACAGAGAAAAGTAGATGACTCAGCAAACAAATTTAGGATAATTCAATAGGTAGCAGGGGCTGGAATCGTCAGATTCCAGCCCCTGCTTTTCACTTGGCTTTTCATCTTGGCCAGGCGATTTCTTTGGATTAGCTGAATTCCTTTCTACCTGACGCGTTTTCCGGCAGGAAAACGTGTCAGTAGACACGTCCCGGAGACCCGATCGATGGGGCGGGGAGGGCAAGAAATGGGAGGGGCGGCCAAGAATTGATTAAATTTCTGTAAAGAGAAGAAAAAATCTAGACGATTTATTAAAATTGTGTTAAAATTTTTAAGATTATGGGATAGTGGGTTATTGTGGGGTTTTACAAAAGAGATGGCGGGCAAGGAAAAGGTGAGGGCGTAACGATGATAAAAGGATTACGGCACTTTGCAATTATAGTTTCAGAGGAAAAGGCCGTTACCTTTTATAAGTGTCTTGGATTTGAGGAGATGTTTCGGAGGGAGCGGGAGTACGACGTGGTCGTGATGCCGGAAGGGTATGGGATCACGGTGTTGCTTTTTGTGGATCCGAAGCATCCGGCGCGGGCGATGAATCCGGAGAACTATGGGGTAAAGAATCTGGCGTTCAAGGTGGATCAGCTGGAGAGTAGCATGGAAGAGGTTCAGAAGGCCATGGAAGCGGAGGGGCTTTAGATCAAGTTTGGACCCATATGCACGAACTGGCTGGGAAGAAGATACATGTTCTTTACGGATATTGACGGACAACCGATTGGATTACATGAATAATTTAAGATAAGTTTTCGTGATTATTGATACATAAACCGGGAGTTGGGGGAGAGAAAATGGATGTTGATACATTAAAACAAAGTATTCAAGTTCTGACAGAGTATTCTCGACTTCCGGGAATCTTTCAAATGCCAATTTCAGTAAATCAGGTTTTGGACATTCGACGAAAAATGCCTGATTTAAAGGAATTAGAGAAGGATTACCCTTTGTTGGTGAATAAATATTCTTTCGCCGACAAAGCCTTAATTTATACGGATGTAAACGGAAATCCCTGGCTAAATCCTATCGCTCTTGGCCAAATGATAACGATCTTTGATTTGATCATCAGTGAGGAACATGAGCCTGGTTGTTGGCAATGCATTCATCCTATGATAAAGAAGGTATCCTTTGATTTATATTTACATGAACATTATTCCAACGCTGCTGAGGATGCGTTTATCGAAATTAATGCCAGAGCCAAGAAGATTCTAAAAAAATTAAGACCTGAGGAATCAGAGTGTGATGGCAGGGATTTGATGAATAAGCTGTTCGGTTCAAACAGCATAGTTGAATTGGGCGACTTAAGCACGGAAACGGGAAAGAACATTCATCAAGGTTTTCATTTCCTGTTTGCCGGATCAATGGCGGCATTAAGGAATCCAAAGGCGCATAGCAACGACGAGGTGTTGGATGCAAGGGAAGCAATGCGGCGAATCATGCTAGCAAGCATGTTAATGTATAAGCTAGATGAGATTGATCGTGCTTAATGAATGGAAAGATCAAAGAATCGCACATGGTAAAAGGAGTTTCACTGGACTGACTTATGGGGGTATCAAATGCGAGAAAGCATCAAGGTAATTAAATGGTGTGGCAAGATTTCGTTGGTTTTTCTCATTTTAACGTATCTTGTTTCCGTTAACGTTGAGGGCGATTTTATAAAGTTTCATACAGTATGGTTATCGAATAATTTTCTGCTCACATTGTTTGGCGGAGTATTCGCAAGCATGTTGGTCGTGGTTTTGTGTGAGATTCAGAAATATTTGAGCGCGAAGGCAAATATAGAGCAGTTTCTTTTTTATCAAGGACTATATCTTTATCAGGCGCTTCAGCAGATGCACGTGATTGCCTTGGATTATCTTGAACATAAGGATTGGAGAATATCCGAGAATCTGTTTGATGAGAGCGTCAGAATGATTCAAGGTGAGATGCTGGCTATTCAGAATACGGATTATGTCACGTTTAAGCAACGAAAAGATACATTGGCATATGTTCATGGAATATTTCGTAACGATACATTAAGAAATTTGCAACCACTTTTGCAAAGTAATTTAAGGCTAAAATTGTCAATTAATCAAACGCAGATTGATGATTTGGAGAAACAAAAGGAAACGCACATATATCATGAAGGTGTTCAAAAGGTTTCATCTGAATGCCCCAGAGTGAATAAAAATCTTAAGGATGAGGTGAAATTGCTCGAAGAGGCAATTTCGTTGGTAGATAAGTACATAGGGGATGTGGATGCCTATTGTGGAAAACAATTTAATTGGGATGAATATAAAAAGAACATGAAGTTCCCACGTGTTGAGGAGCTCCTGCTTGAAGAGAAATGAGTTAGATATAATTATTTGGCACAAGAAGCATTCTTGTTATTTACTAGAAAGCAATAGATTTATAGATAATTTGATAATGTAAATATTTAGGAGTATTGCTATGCAACATATTATTATAAAAAATAATGGACCAGTAAAGAACTTTGAAATGGATATAAAAAAATATAATATCTTAATTGGAGAGCAAGCCACGGGGAAAAGTACTATTGCCAAAAGCATATATTATTCAAGATATATTAAAATTTTAATTTCTAATTTTCTTATACAGACTATGGAGAATGGTACATATTACGGAGAGACTGTAGAAAAATCTAAGCCGTTTTATAAATATATTAGTCATAACTTAAAAAACACTTTTATTCAACTGTTTGGTTATAGTTGGGAACTGGATCCAAATTTTAAAATCCGTTATTATTTTACTGAAGAGATTTGGATAGAGAGTATTCTTGCGAATAGAAGCAGGGGAAAAAAATACATAACGGAATCCTATTCTCCTAAACTCAGAAATCAGCTTAAGGTTTTACAAGAAGAAGTTATTTTAATGTTTGAAGAATCAAATAGGATTCAGCTATCGTTGGAATTAGGGAGAGAGACGAAGTTAAGAAATCGAGAATATATACTTCACAAAATAAACGAAATATTTGAAGATGAGCTGACAACATATTATATCCCTGCGGGTAGAAGTATGCTTACGCTTCTTTCTGCAAGCAGAGCAACTATGAATTCGCTTCAAAACATTGACTTTATAATGAATCGGTTTTTGGAACTTATTGATGGTGTAAGGAGTGTATTTCAAGATGGTATTGCCAAGGCTTTCCAATACTTTCCAAGGGGAGACCGAGCTTTTGATGTTCACGATATGTCATCTCATATAATTAAAATGCAAAAGGGCGAATACAGAAATGATCGATCTGGAGAAGTGCTTCGAGTTTGCTGTGGAGAAAATGCTTATGAGGATATTCAGATTAACTTTGCATCATCCGGGCAACAAGAAATAATGTGGCTATTAAATTTCTTGTATGTTTTGATGCTTAGAGGTGAGAAGGCGTTTGTAATAATTGAGGAACCAGAAGCTCATATTTATCCTTCGTTACAGAAGGAAATTGTTGATTTCATCATTCAATTTGCTAACATATGTAATGGAAATGCTTTTATAACTACTCATAGCCCATATGTGCTTATGACCATGAATAATGCTTATTATGCGGGTTGCGTCGCAGGAAAAAATAGGCAGACAGAGGTATCTAAGATTATAAAGCCCGTTTATCGGATTGAAAAGGGAAAGCTTAATGCAATAAAACTCAACAACAATTCTGATGAATATGTAGTAGATATTATAGATGATAATGATGAAATAAGTTCCTATTTTATTGATGATATTTCAGATAAAATCAATGAAGTGTATACTAGTTTATTTATGATAGATGAAAAGGGGTCTGATGGTTAATGAGCGAGCGGGATACGAATGTGACGGTAATTTGCGCAGGGAATAGTTTTCTTATTACGGATGGAGAAAGTGGCAGTAAAGGAGTAATGCCAATTATCGTTGACAATGGATATATGGTCAAGATTGTCAAGGTTGACAAAGGGATTCTGTCTAATGAGAGAGAAAGTGAGAGAGCATGTGATTATATAATGATTGCAAAAGATAAGTTTGATAAGATTGTATGTATGACTGAGCTAAAGGGTACATATAACGGAAACGAAATATCCCATGCTTATAATCAGATTAGTCAATCAATTGACCGAATTCCTGTTGAATATTTTAATAATGCACAATATGTAATGGCGGCAGTTGCTGGCGCCCAGGATAAAACTTTGCCTAGTATGATTAATCAGGAAAAAAGAAAACTATGTCAAAAGATGCGTCTAAAATGTATGGCTAAGGTAAAAGATATGAACAAGTTAGTCTTTTATGTGCAGCCGAGTAAGGGAATAAAAAAGGCATATGTCAATAACAAAAAAAACCCCTGCGTTATAGAGTGTCACTCAAAACATGGTGCTGAAATTCCTGTTCCATCAATGTTAGTGGAAGCAATCGAGGGGTAACTTGGTAAAAGGAATATCCTAGCGATTGAAAAAAGATAGAATTGCTGTTCCGAGGGATGAGGTTGCAAGGAGAGAAAAATGTTATGCTAAGTTATAAGCAGGTGTAGAATTATGGAGTAGGACAATTGAGATAGTGAGTTTTGAATTATTCAATAATTAGTTCAATAGTCACCAGGCGCAGGAATCGTCAGATTCCTGCGCCTGCTTTTCATTTTGTCCGGCAGATTCCTTTGGCTTGGGCGGGTTCTTTCCTGCGTGACATGTTTTCCGGCAGGAAAACGTGCCACGCAGGAAAACATATCACCAGACACATCCCCGTGAAAAAATGAGTCAAAAAGAACCATCCCTCGTGGCACGGATTTTTGTGCAAATTTACGTAAGAAGAGTAAAAAAATGGGCAGAAAGGAGGGGCGGGAGCAAAATTTAACTAAAAAAACAGGATTTAGATAAAACAAGTAGACGGTTTACTGAAAATGTGATAGAATTTTAAGGATTATAGAAGAGTGGGCTTATGAGCCCCCAAAAGCGTGGTTTGGAGCTGAAACGCAGGTGAGGGACAGAGGATGATAAAGGGCTTACAGCATATTGCAATCATAGTGTCAGAAGAGAAATCCGTAGGATTTTACAAGTGTCTCGGGTTTGAGGAGACGTTCCGAACGGAGCGAGATTACGACTGCGTCGTGATGATGGATGGGCATGGGATGACGCTAATGCTGTTTGTGGATCCGAAGCACCCGGCGCGGGCCGTGTGTCCGGAGAACCTCGGGCTTCGGAATTTGGCCTTCAAGGTGGACCGGCTCGAGAGCACCATGGAGGAGCTGAAGGCCACCATGGCGGCGGCCGGATTTGAGATCAAATACAGTCCCATTTGCACGAATTGGCTTGGCGCAAGATACGTATTCTTCCGGGATCCAGACGGACAGCCGATCGGATTACATGAATAACAAATAAGGATGAACTTATACAGATATTACTGGGTATTATCATTGCCATTGGCATTATCTTTGTACTGCTGGCGCTGATTGCCATCCTAAAGAAGCCGGGCAGCGTTTATCGAAACAAGCCGGAGCAGAGAAATCCGATGGAGGGGAAGATGGTCCGCTTCGTCGAGAATCCGGAGGAAAAGGCCAACGCGGACGGCGTCTGCGGGCACCTTGAGGCGATCGGGGAGACAAATTTCAAGAGATCCGCCTATGACCGGATCTGGAAACGACTGATCGATATCATCCTGTCCTTTGGCGGTCTCGTGGCACTGAGCCCCGTGTTCCTGATCCTTAGCATTGCCATTATCATTGACGATTCGGGCCCGGTGCTCTTTACCCAAAAGCGCCTGGGCAGAAATAAGCAATACTTCAAATTACATAAATTCCGCAGCATGAAGATGAGCACGCCCCACGACCGGCCGACGCACATGTTGGAGAATTCGGAGCAGTACATCACGAAGGTCGGTGCTGGTGGCATAATAGAGACAACTGCCTTGAACCCTTATAGAATAAGGACTTTTGAGATTGACAAAATGGATTTATACTCCGAAATTAACGGATTTAGATATTTGGTGGCGGGTCGCGCGGTGCGGCTGGTCTTTTTTTATGCCTTCGAATAGAAAATAAAAGCCGACGACGGCTCATTTATGCCTTAACGCATTACGTGCGTGAAGCCTATGCAAGAATGACTGCAGAATAATAATGATCTCAAAAGGGCAGACTGTGACAAAGCAGCCTGCCCTTTTGCATTTTAGGCATTTGACCATAGAGTTGGAAAAGCTGCATATTGCGTGAAACCTCTGACTGCCATATAATGGAATTAGCTGGAAATCCTCTTTTATTAATGATAACAGGTGATAAGCCATGAGCATATACTTCGACGATTATGATAAGAAGTATCCTAATCTTTTAATTGAAATAGCTGAGTATTTTGGCGTTGGGAATGAATTCTATGGTAATCCAGATGATAGGTCTGTTCTGAACTTTTGCATGTTGAACAAAGATCCAGAGATGAAATATCAACCCGAAATCATCAGTAGAATATGTATACGGATGAGAGAGCATGGTTTGCTGTGTCGGACAAGGGTATCAGGAGGTAATGGGTGGTATGACAATTATGTTTTCACAGCATATCATTCAGAGTATTACCAAAATAACAGATCGTTATTCAGAAATTACTTTAACTGCAAAGTTTATGGTTTTGAATACATTTATAATATGTACAGGGACATAGTGATTCCGCTGGTATGGGAGAAAGAAAATGGCGATTATTCGGCGGGGACGGGATTTAAATATGATCATGGAATTGTTACGGCGAAACATTGTTTGACTGACGTTAAGAACTTGCAGATTAAAGGATACAAAGCGGAAGAACTTGAAGGTAAGTCAGTATTTATTTCCGAACTCGATGGAGTTGACATCGCGTATATAGAGACGGGAAAGTTATGTGAACCTTGGATACGAACGGAGAAGGGGGAGATCATGCAGGAAGTATTGGTAATGGGATATCCTAAAATTCCAGCGTTTACTAACTTCCTGACAGCTGAAAAGGCTACAATCTCTAGTAAGGCATCTGCGAGGATTACTCCGACGCGAGGAGCAATATCAGCAATCGGCTATGAGTATTTAGCGAAAATGGAAGCACTTCTTCTTACGGCTAGAATCAGGGGTGGAAATAGTGGAGGCCCCGTGATAAACGAAAATGGATGCTTGGTTGGAATCGCATGCCAGATTCCAGACATGAATCCTGAAAATGGAGATTATGATGATTTGGGTTATGGCATAGCTGTACCGGAAAGTTATTTGAGAGACATAGTAAATAAAAGAAAAAGACAGTTGAAGCTTCCTAAGGATTTCTATAGAGACTATAAGGAATAACAACCTTGTAATACGGAGGTCGGTGAATGGAAATAGTTTATTATTGGCTTGAAGAGTGTGAAGGAATCTATCAGCAAGGTTTTCACTTAACACCCGAGATAAAAGTTAGCATGGAAGTAACGGATGGCAAGTATTCCCTTGCAATATCCGATACTGGAAAAATCAATTTGATGCGAGACATCACAGATGATGTCATCACCAATGTAACTGTGTTGCTAGGTATAAATGGTAGCGGAAAAACCACGTTGTTAAATGCATTAGGACGGCTTTCATGTTTTGCAGAGGCAGAAGAAAAACGAGACGAATATAAGACATTTACTAATTTGAAAAACTTGCAAAAACATTGTCTATATGTGATGAGACAAGATGGTGAATATATAATTATCACAAATATAAAGAAAGATCAAATTGTAATTGATGACAAAAATGAAATAGTAAGAGAGAAAGTATATTATAGTGATAATAAAGAAAGACTATCTGCAGATCTAAATCAAGGTAAAGGAATTTACGGAATTTCATCGGTTTATTTAACAAATGCAAGTTTTAATTCGGTTGGGGATACGCTTGGTACACATAAGGGAATAGAGCACATTTCTTTTACGCCAGAAGGACTGACAGCAGTTAGTAGAGCGTTTTTTGATTTTATATATCCTGAAGCATTGACTTCACGGGAAAAAACAGAATTTGATCAATATAGTGAACAGCTAAAAGAGAGAAAAAACAGATTACAGTTTCAACAGTTCTGCGATATGTTTTTTTGCGCATATTTTTATAACGATGGCAACTTGTCTCGCATGGCTATTTTGAATAAAAAAGAATATGTCGTTAGAGCAGGTTGTATTTTAGAAATATTTACACCTAGAGATGGCTATAGTATTCTGTTTAATCAAGAACATGAGGCATGTGTCGGGGTTATAAACAAAAAATTTGAAGGCAATAAAGCACAGGACATTCTATACATACTTAAAGTGAATTTGATTGGTGAATACTTGCTAGCTCATGTGGATCTGTTAAATCACATTGATAAATCTCTTGAAATGATGGGATTGTATGATTATATCGTAGGGCTAATCGTTGCGGATGCTTCACGGGATAGTCATAAAGAGTATTTTAAAAATGCAGTTGCTGAGATGGTTAGGCTAGAAAACATTTTGCATAATGCAGATATACGCCATAATACATTACCTAAAATGGATTTGGCTTATCATACAGAATGCGTATTGAAAAATGGAAATGCGGCTCAAAGTTTTTTTGATTTTATTAGAGATTGTATCATGTATAATCATGAAATCGTTAATAAGTCCAATGACGTAAAATACGGTTCTTTTTGCATTAGGTATTTACTGGTTGATAACCTTGGGCTATCATCGGGAGAAAGAGCTTATCAAAATTTGATTTCATGGCTGTTTTGGGTTTCTAAAATGGGAGACATCACCTCTTCTAAAAATACAGTACCTAAGAAGAACTTATTAGTGTGTATTGATGAGATTGACGCGCTGTGTCATCCTGAGTGGCAAAGGGATATCATAGGCACTATCATCAGTACTATAGAGAATTGCTTCAAGGGCTATAAAGTGCAACTTGTTATGAGTACCCATTCGCCGTTATGTTTAAGCAATATCCCGGTAGAAAACATAATGTTTTTAAGGAATGATAAAAACATTGGTATTTATCAAGATTGCTCAAGGCATACGCAGACCTTTGGTAGAAATATATATGATATCTTGAATGATTCTTTTTATTTAAATGGGGAGACGATAGGCAGTTTTGCCGTGGAATATATCAATGAGATTATCAAGAGTATAAAAGAAGGTACACCAGAAGAATTGCTAAGCCATAAAGCTGAGTACGACACGCATATAAAATATATAGGAGATCCTTTGATCAGAGAAAAACTCTGCCAATTATTTGAAGAAAAAGCATTTAAGGATAAAAATGTGATTAAGTTAAGGCAATTGCGGAGGCAAAGAGAAATAATCAATTCAGAGATAGAACAACTGGAGAAAAGCGATGTTTAATTTGAATTGTTATGGAACAGAGGATAAACAAAAAGAAGAGTATTATGCATTAGTAACTGCCAAGAGAAGGTACATTAGCCAAGTTGATGCAATTTGTAAAAAGCATTTTAGGAAGGAAATAAAAGAAATAATCCTCTTGGACCCAGATAAAATGCACGAATTTGTTCGTGATTATGATAGTTTCGATGCAGAAAAAAAGGGACAGGTTTGTAAAGATTTTGAAGAGATTTCTACAATTAGAAACCGTTCAACTAATTACTTAGTTACCACATGCTATGATAAAATGCCTGCCGAAGCGCGGAAAAAGATTTATGAAATGGCGAATACCAAAACATGCCCATATTGTAATAGAAATTATATTGATGTGATACCTCATAATGGCGGGAAATATAAGACAACTTTCGAATTGGATCATTTTTACAGTAAAAGCAATTATCCGATGCTGGCGATTTCCTTATATAATCTTGTACCTATATGCCCAGCCTGTAATAGGATAAAAGGTGTAAAACGACCTCAGTTTAATCCATATAATATTTCAGAAAAGTTATCCGAGAAAATGCACTTTTCGTATGACATTTTGAATGCGGGCATTCGAAATGAACAAGATATAAGAATTAAGATTAATTATGATGATGAGAAGATGAAGCTTGATAAGCAGATTATCTATTTACAGGAATTGTATGAGAATCATAAAGATGTTGTTTATGAAATGATATGCAAGGCACGATATCAAGGTGAGGGCTATATGACAAGCCTTATTACCCAATTAGAAGCCTTGTTCAAAAATAAGTCTGAGATATATAGAATGATATATGGAAATTATCTTGACGAAAAGGATTGGAATAAGAGGCCATTGTCAAAACTTACATTTGATGTAGTCGCAGAGACATTAAAAGCATATGGCATAGAGTATCCAAATTCGTGATTGCTGACGCCCGTCACAAAGAGTGTACAGGCAAACAATTATCCGGGAATGATAAGCAGATACTGTCAATAGTTTTTCATTTTGGCCTGCCACCTTCTTTGGTTTAGTCGGATCCCTTTCTATCTGACACATTTTTCGGCAGGAAAACGTGTCAGTAGACACGTCCCCGTGACATGCAAAACGTGCCAAAAAGAACCGTCCCCAGTGGCACAGTGGGGACGGTTCTTTTTGTGCAAATTTACTTGAAGGGGGCAAAAAATAAGTATTATGAGGGGGTAAGGGCAAAAAATAACTAAAAATGCGGAATTTGGTCGAAACAAGTAGACGATTTATTGTAAATATGGTAAAATTTTATGGATTATGGGAGAGTGGGTCTATGTGTCCAAAGGGCCAAAAGTTGGGATTGAAACACAGGTGAGGGACAGAGGATGATAAAAGGGCTTACAGCATATTGCAATCATAGTGTCAGAAGAGAAATCCGTAGGATTTTACAAGTGTCTCGGATTTGAGATCAAATACAGTCCCATTTGCACGAATTGGCTTGGCGCAAGATACGTATTCTTCTGGGATCCAGACGGACAGCCGATCGGATTACATGAATAACAAATAAGGGTGAACTTATGCAGATATTACTGGGTATTATCATTGCCATTGGCATTATCTTTGTACTGCTGGCGCTGATTGCCATCCTAAAGAAGCCAGGCAGCGTTTATCGAAATAAGCCGGAAGAGAGAAATCCGATGGAGGGGAAGATGGTTCGTTTCGTCGAGAATCCGGAGGAGAAGGCGAATGCGGATGGCGTTTGCGGGCATCTAGAGGCGATCGGAGAGGCAAATTACAAGAGATCAGCGTATGACAGGATTTGGAAACGAATGTTTGACATCATCTTGTCCTTCGGTGGTCTTGTGGTGCTTAGCCCAGTGTTCCTGGTATTGAGCATTGCCATCGTCATCGATGATCCGGGACCGGTGTTCTTTACGCAAAAGCGTCTTGGTAAAAACAAGCAATATTTCAAGCTGCACAAGTTCCGCAGCATGAAGATGAGCACGCCGCACGACCGGCCGACGCACATGTTGGAGAATCCGGAGCAGTACATCACGAAGGTCGGCAAGTTTATCCGGGCCCATTCCCTGGACGAGCTTCCGCAGATTTGGGACATTTTTATCGGTAACATGAGTGTCATCGGACCGAGACCGGGTCTTTGGAATCAAGACCTGCTCACGGCTGAGAGGGATAAGTATCACGCGAATGACGTAAGACCGGGCCTTACGGGCTGGGCGCAGATCAACGGCAGGGATGAGCTTGAGATCCCCGTCAAGGCACAGTTGGACGGTGTTTACGTTGAGAAGCTGGGATTTAAAATGGACGTGAAGTGTTTTCTGGGCTCCGTGGGAGTTTTCAAAGGGGACGACAGCGTCGTTGAAGGCGGAACGGGTGAACTTCACAAAAAGGAGCAAAAATGAAGCGAGTTCTGATTACTGGAGAGAATTCCTATATTGGCGTATCCTTTGAAACATACGCAAAGGAGCACTATTCATCGGAGCTTTCCATTGAGACCGTCGACATGATCGATGGAAGCTGGAGGGAAAAGGATTTTTCCCCGTTTGATGCCGTCTTTCACGTGGCAGGGTTAGCCCATGCCGACGTAGGAAACGTAGATGAAGCGACCAAGAAGAAATACTATGCAATTAATACGGATCTTGCGATAGAAACTGCCAAGAAGGCAAAGAACGAGGGCGTTGGACAATTCGTGTTCATGTCTTCGGCTATCATTTATGGTGATTCGGCTCCCTATGGAACGCAAAAAAGAATCACGAAAGATACGGAACCGAATCCAGCCAACTTTTATGGAGACAGTAAGTGGCAGGCAGACAAAGGCATAAGGGAATTAAGCGCCGAGAACTTTAAGGTCTGCGTGCTTCGTCCCCCCATGATTTACGGGAAAAACTCCAAGGGTAATTACCCAACGCTTGCCAAAATGGCAAAGAAGCTTCCCATCTTTCCGAATGTTCAAAATGAACGCTCCATGCTTTTCATTGATAACCTTTGTGAGTTCCTGTGCCAGGTTATGATCAGGGGTGAAGAAGGCATCTTTTGGCCGCAGAATGCAGAATATACAAGGACGAGCGAGATGGTCAAAATGATTGCGGAAGTTTCGGGACATAAAATCATTGTCAGCAAAGGTTTTAACTGGGTCGTGAGCATTGCCGCACACATGCCGGGCAAGATAAAAGGGCTAGCAAACAAGGCATTTGGAAACATGTCTTATGACCAAAGTATGAGTCAGTATGAATTTCAGTATCAAGTCATAGATTTGAAAACATCGATTGAGAGGACGGAAAAGAAATGAAGAAGATATGCTTGGTGTCTGCGTCAGGCGGTCATTTTGAACAATTATGCAGATTGAAACCATTGCTACAAAAGTATTCTGGGTTTGTTGTTACGGAGAAAACAGATTTTGGCAGCAATGCAGATTATTTTATAACTCAGACGGGTCTTGGTGAAAAAGGATTAATTAGAGATACGTTTAGATTATTTCGTGAGGCAAACAAAATTTGCCGCAAAGAGAAACCGGATTTTGTGATAACGACAGGAACATATATTTCTCTTCCGTTTATGTTATATTGCAAATTGCATCGTAAAAAATTTATTTATATCGAAACTTTTGCTCGCGTCACGGATACCACAAAAGCAGGTAAATTTATGTATAAGTTTGCAGATTTGTTTATTTACCAGTGGAAAGAGCTTGAAAAGTTTTATCCTAAGGGAGTATATGGAGGGAGTATTTACTAATGATTTTCGTTTGTACGGGAACGCAGGTATACCAGTTTAACAGATTATTGAAGGAATTAGATAGACTGGTTGCTGAAAAGGGATTGAATGAAGAGATTTTTGCTCAGATAGGGGCATCGGACTATAAGCCACAGCATTATGCATATAAAGAGTTCCTTTCCTCTGATGAGTTCAAAGAGTATCAGGATAGGGCAACGCTTATTATTTCACATGGTGGGACTGGTGCGTTGATAGGTGCTTCTAAGAAAGGTAAGAATATTATTGCAGTACCGCGATTATCTCAGTTCGGAGAGCATACGGATGATCATCAACTTCAAATTGTTGATGTTCTCAAAAATGAAGGGTATGTCAGAGCGGTATATGACATGAATGACTTAGAAAATTGTATTCAAACTGCTTTGGAAAAACCAATTAATAAAAAATATGAAAGAGAGTCTTATGTCATTAATATTATTGAACAGTTTATAGAGGAGCATTAAGGAGTGCTATGAGATTATATGTCTTTAAGAATCAAGTAATCCGATTATTAATTGCTTTAATTCCTGGGGCGGGGACTAGAACGAAATTAATAAAGCGAATTCACTTTTTTAACGAGATGGGGGAGCATGTTCATTTTCAACCGAGGCATCTTCCGGCAGATCCAAAGTTTATAAGGATTCATAATAATGTATCCGTGGCCAGTGATGTTTTATTTATTACACATGACATTATGCATAACGTATTTAATAATTATGACCCGGAATATCATAGATATAAATCTCATTTGGGATGCATCGAGATTATGGACAATGTATTTATTGGATCAAATGTAACGATTCTCCCTAATGTTAGAATAGGCCCCAATGCTATTGTGGCAGCTGGAGCAGTAGTGACAAAAGACGTTCCTCCGGGAAGTTTAGTAGGGGGGGTGCCTGCGAAGGTGATTGGTAGTTTTGATGATATGATGAGCAAGCGAAGAGAAGAGAGTCGATATATAACAGAATCCAACAGAAATAAAAGAATAACTCCAGAATGGGAAAAGTTTATCAAAGAACGAAATTAAGACATTGATGCTAATTTGATGGTTGAAAGATTTCTAAAAATGATAAGGGTTAATGCTAAATGATATATCTTATTGCAGTTATAATTTTTACCATTTTATATGGTCTTGTAAAGCCAGAAGTGTCTGTTAAGGGTTCGAAAATAAGGAAAAAGTATTGCTTTTGCGTTTTTGTGTTACTTTTTTTATTTGCAGCACTTCGCGGAACTTCGGTAGGCATAGATACTTATAATAGAACGCTAGAGTATTTAATTATCCGAAGATATAGGGATTTTCGGCTATTGTTGAATTTGGATGAGCCAATTTATAAGATTATATTATGGTTGTTTTCACGTGTGGCCGATGAAACTTATTTAATGGAGGCATGTTTTGCCGCTTTTATTTTGGGAATACATATATGGTTCAATTATTTATATGCCAATGAGCTTCCGTTTTCGTTGGCGTTATTCATTATTTTCAATTTTTCGGCAACGATGAATACTACAAGACAGTATTTAGCAATTTCATTATTTTTGATTTCATTGCATTATATTATTCAGAAAAGACTTTTTCCAGCAGTGATTTTTATTGTGATTGCTGCGCAGTTCCACACTTCCGCGTATATTTGTCTTCTATTTTGCATTTTTGCATTTAAATGGATTCGTGTTAACTTAAAGACATTTTTATTTTCTTTGCCAGTTACGGTTTTGGTAATTATTAGTTATTCTCCAATAACAAAATTGATTATGAAAATTAATCCGCATTATGGAAGATATGTGAATAATTCATGGTTTATGTCTTCCTCCGGAATTTCTTTGCCTTGGATAGGTGTATATTTACTACTTGTAATTCTTATTATATTGAAATATCAAAAAGTAGGATCCTTAGATTACTACAACAAAAATGTAGAAACGGATTTAGAGGAAAACGCATATGGAGTATTATCTATCACTTTTTTGGTATATGCGGCAACGGATATCACGGCTTCTTTTATAAAGATAATATATAGAATCATGAGATACTTTTATATTGGATTTACAATCCTTTTGCCAGAGGTTGCTACGCCATTGATAAAGAAAAATGAGAAAAATAGAAAGATTTTGTATTTTCTATTTACATTAATGGCAATAGGTATTGCATATTTTGAATTTAGATCAAATAAATACAGGATATTTCCCTACATATTCTTTTGGCAATAAGGAGGGTGTTCGATGAATGATCCGGTCGTTAGTGTTATTATGATAAGTTACAATCACGAACCGTATATTAGAAAAGCTATAGAAAGTGTTTTGATGCAAAAAACAAGTTTTCCGTTTGAAATCATAATACATGATGATGCGTCAACGGATAACTCAGCAACTATTATCAGAGAATATGCTCAAAAGTATCCAGATAAAATTGTTCCAATATTGCAGACGGAAAATAAGTACAGTAAAAACATATCAATTAGACGTCATTACATTAATCCTCGTATTAGGGGAAAATATATTGCAACCTGTGAATGTGACGATTATTGGATTGGAGAGAATAAACTTCAGTTTCAAGTGGATTTCTTGGAATCTCATCCAGAATTCTCGGGGTGTACGCACAATTGCCTCTTGGTAGACAAAGCTGGTAATGAATTCGCAACGCAGTATAGTATGTATAAAAGATGCAAAGAACATGTGTATAAGCTCGCCGATGCGGGTATAGGAGCGTATTTTCCTGGACAAACGGCTGCATTAGTATATAAAAAAAGTGCATTGGAATTTAGTAATCAGGAAGAGGAAGAAGACTACTATATGATTCGTACGGGAAGTGGAGATATAGTACGCAATTTTCTTCTTCTGCTTAAAGGGGATATTTATTATTTTGAACCAATAATGTCTGCGCACAGGGTTGTTAGAGATGGCGGTGATAGTTGGAGTGCCAGAGTGAAGGGAAAGAATTTGTCATTTGAGCGTTTTGCAAGTTCACGTGACATGAGAAAATATGCTTGGAGGCATTATCATAGAAGGTTTAGAAATTATTATACGACACTAAGGGCGTGCATAAATGGAATATGGTGTTTCATAAAAAAACCTAATGACATAAACAAACAAAAGCTTCGTAAGATGATTGAAGAAGTGCATGGTCTTTTTGTATTTGTACTATATTTTATAATGTTATTTATATTTTCATTACCACTTATTTTCCAACGACACATGGTTGTAAAAGTAAGATATTTATAGCTATTTTTTGTAATAGTATTTTATATTATTCAATTTACGATTAGGAAAATGTTTATGAGGAATAATTCTCGCACTACTAATACTATACTAAATTTTACCAGTTCCGTTGGAGGCCAGTTATTAACTGTTTTAGCGCAATTTGTTACGAGAACAGTTTTTATTGTAACATTAGGAAAAGCTTATCTTGGAATTAATGGGTTATTCTCTAACATATTGACCATGCTGTCGTTGGCAGAATTTGGTGTTGGCAGTGCCATTCTGTTCAAACTTTATGAACCCATTGCCCAAAATGATCAACATCGTATTACGGTATTAATGAAGTTTTATAAGAATGCATATAGGGTAATCGGATTGGCGGTTGCAATAATTGGTATATCACTGATACCTTTTTTACCCTTGCTTATAAACGATTATGATAAATTAGTAGCACTGAATATAAATGCAGTCGTAGTTTTCCTGTTATATTTATTCCGAACGGTTACTTCATATTGGTTCTTTGCATATAGAAGTTCAATAATAAAGGCTAATCAAAAAGAATATCTTATTAATCTTGTTAGTTATGTATTTATTATTATAACTGCAATAATACAAATTGTTTGCCTGTATGTTTTTTGTGATTTTGTTATTTATATTATTATTTCTATATTTCAGGTTATCGGACAAAATTTATGTTGTGCGATTATCGCAGACAAAATGTATCCATATATCAATGAGAAAACAGAAGATAAAATCGATTTAGTTGAAATTAAGGATGTTATTAAAGATTGTGGAGCTTTATTCCTGTATAAATTAAACGGGGTCGTAATAAAAGCTACTGATAATATTGTAATTTCTATTTTTCTGGGATTAGACGCAGTTGGTTTATACTCGAATTATTATATTTTATATGGGACTGTGACAATGCTGTTCTCAAAGATTTATAATGCCGTTGCGCATAGTCTTGGAAATCTTCATACGAAAAAAGACAGGAAATATGAATATGGTATTTTTGAGGTTGTTAACTTAATTACTGCTGTTTTAGGTGGAACTGCGTTTGTTGGTATTTTTATTTGTGCGGATGAATTTGTTTATTCGTGGTTAGGTCAAGAGTGGGTTATTTCCATGCCTTTTGCTTTGTTGATGGGATTAGAACTATACACATTTGCTTTTAGAGTTGCATTAGGCAGATATAGAAATACAATGGGTCTTTTTCAACAGGCAAAATACCGACCGCTGTTTGGAATGATCATTAATCTTATTGTTTCTGTAGCTCTAGTAAATACGTGGGGGATCTGTGGCGTCCTTGTAGGAACAATAATTGCGGATTGGACCACTATGATGTGGTTTGATCCTATTATTATTCATAAGTACGGATTTGAGAACATAGTACCCGTACATAAGTTTTTTATCAAATTTACTAAGTATTTTTTAACCGTATGTATTGCAGGGTTGATTGATTATTTAATATGCACACATGTTTGTGTAGGCTATAAATGGATATCCGTAATTTGCCATGCATTGATATGCGCCATTACTGTTCCTGGGATTATGATACTAACAAATTATAAATCTAATGAAGGGAAATACGTATTTAATTTATTTATAAGATATTTTAATAATATGTTAGGTAAAATTATGAAGCATTGAAGGCAAGTGATTTTAGCATTGTCGAGTTTTATTACCAATGTATAATCTGTATAAAATAAAATATGCAAAGGATAGTTATGAAAAAGATTATTTTACTTGGCGGTTCTTCTCAACAAGTAATCGCCATTGAAACGGCTAAGCAGTTTGGATTATATACAATTCTGTGTGATTATCTTTCAGATAATCCAGGACAGTATCACTCAGATAAATTTTATCAGACAAGTACAACGGATAAAGAAGCTATACTTAGAATTGCTATTGAAGAAAATATAGATTATATTATTGCATATGCTTCTGATCCGGCAGCGCCAACGGCTGCTTATGTTGCTGAACGATTGAATCTTCCAACGAATCCATACTCATCCGTAGAGATTCTTTGTAATAAAGATATGTTCAGGGATTTTTTGGATAAGCATTCATTCAATACCCCCAAAGCTCGAGGTTACGAGACAAAAGAAGATGCTATCATTGACATAAATAGTTTTTCGCTTCCTATTATTATCAAACCGGTGGATTCATCTGGCTCTAAGGGGGCAACTGTGTTAAGAGAAACGGAGAATGTTGAGGAAGCAATCGATTTTGCATTTTCATTCTCTCGTTCCCATCGAATTATCATTGAAGAATTTATTGAGAAGAAACACCCCTATCTAATTGGTGGAGACATTTTTATTTCAGATGGTAAAGTGATTCAATGGGGACTTATGAATTGTCATAGAGACAGTCAGGTTAATCCGTTAGTTCCCGTTGGAAAGAGTTATCCGCCATTATTAGAAACGGCAGATCTTCAAGCGGTTAAGGACACATTACAACGATTGGTTACTGAACTGGGCATTAAATTTGGGCCGATGAACGTGGAACTGGTGGTTGACGGAGCTGGTCGCGTATTTCCTATAGATATTGGGCCTCGTTCGGGCGGTAACATGATTCCGGATTTGCTAGGTATGATTTTTAATTGTGATGTGGTCGAAATGAGCGTAAAAGCTGCGATGGGTGAAACAATCGAAGTAAAAGAAATGGTAGGAACTCCTTATTATGCCACGCTAAATCTCCACGCGAATAGAGATGGAATATTTGATCACATCGAATTCAGTTCAGAAATAGAGAAATACATCATTAGAAAGAATATTTATAAGAATATAGGGGATGAGGTTCGATTTTTCGCAAATGCTGCATATGCGTTAGGCATCATTTTCTTTAAGTTCCCAGATCAAGAAACAATGATTGCAGTGGAAGAACATGCGAATGAGCATGTGAAGATTATTTTTAAGGGGGACATATGCGAGAAATAGGCGGCTATATAGAACTTGATAGATATCGTCTTCCAATGCTTCATGAAGATGCCATTGCATTAAATTGTGGTCGCAACTGTTTGGCATATTTATTCAAATGTCATGGAATTAAAAAGTTAAAGGTTCCGTATTTTATCTGCAATTCCATTTTTGATGTCTGTGATCGTGAAGGCATTGAAAAGAAATTTTATCATATCGGGATGGATTTCAGACCGATTGATTTAAGCCTTGAAGATGATGAATGGTTATACTTGGTGAATCTTTATGGTCAGCTAAGTAATGAAGAAATTTACGAATATGTTCAAAGGTTTGGAAGAGTAATTGTTGATCAGGCTAATGGATACTTTCAGAAACCGCTACCAGGAGTAGATACTTTTTATACTTGTCGGAAATGGTTCGGCGTGGCGGATGGTGCCTTCTTGTATACAAGCGAGACACTGGCAGATGAGTTCCCGCAGGATGAATCATACGAACGAATGACATTTCTTCTTGGCCGATATGAGCGGACGGCATCTGAATTTTATGCAGATTATAGTGCTAATAATAAGTTTTTTAAGAATGAACCTATAAAAAAGATGTCTAAGCTCACTAAAAATCTTCTTCATGCTATAGATTATAGGGATGTAGAACAAAAGCGAAAAGAAAATTTTGAGTATCTCAATAAGAAGCTGGGAAACAAAAACTTGTTAACTTTGAAACCTGCTGAGTTTATGTATCCATTTATGATTAAAAATGGTGCCGAATTAAAAAAACGATTGCAGGCCGAAAAGATTTATATTCCAACATTGTGGCCCACGGTGTTTGAACTTACCGGGAAGGAAGACATGGAATATAAAATGGCTGAGAACATTTTGCCATTACCAATAGACCAGCGATATACGATTGATGATATGGAGTATATGTGTTCGAAAATATTAGAACTCATGGAGGAATAAAATGGCTAATAAAATACTTGTTACACGCTCGTCTATGCCAGAATTGAATGAGTATATGGATGAGATTAAGGATTTGTGGGAAAGTCATTGGCTTACGAATATGGGCCCAAAACATAAGCAGTTACAGTCGGAGCTGTGTAAGTATATGGGAGTAGAGAATATTGATCTCTTTACCAATGGACACATGGCTATTGAACTGACTCTTCAGGCTCTGAATTTGCAGGGCGAAGTGATTACTACGCCTTTTACGTTTGCATCTACAACTCATGCGATTGTTAGAAACGGTCTTGAACCAGTATTTTGCGACATTGATCCAGTAACCTTTACTATGGATACGGATAAATTAGAAAGCCTTATTACTGACAGGACTTGTGCAATTCTTCCGGTTCATGTATATGGTAATGTTTGTAACATAGAAGAGATTGAAAGAATTGCCCATAAATACGAACTGAAAGTTATCTATGATGCCTGCCATACATTTGGGGAAACCTACAAAGGTAAGGGAATTGGGTCTTATGGAGATGCCTCTTGCTTTTCTTTTCATGCTACAAAAGTATTTAATAGCATTGAAGGTGGAGCAGTATGTTTTAAGGATAAGCGCCTTGGTGAACTGCTGTATGATTTAAAAAATTTTGGTATACATGGTCCAGAAGAGGTTAGTGCCGTAGGCGCCAATGCGAAGATGAATGAATTTTGCGCAGCCATGGGATTGTGTAATCTAAAGCATTTGGAAGAAGAAATAGGGAAAAGAAAGATAGTTGCGGATCGCTATAAAGAATATTTGTCAAATGTTGATGGTATTCAACTAAATGCTGTTCAAGAAGATGTAAAGTCTAATTATGCATATTTCCCTGTCGTCTTTGAGGAAAAGATTTTTGGCGCCAGCAGAGCGGAAGTGTTTGATGCGTTAGGTGCTGAGGGTATTGTTGCAAGAAAATATTTCTATCCTTTGACAAATACTTTTTCTGCATTTCATGGTAAGTATAATGTGTTAGAAACACCAGTTGCCCTTCATATTAGTAAAAGGGTTTTGACGCTTCCGATGTATGCAGATTTGACGATAGAAAACGTTGACAAAATATGTGAGATTATACTTTCATGTGGTAAAAAATGAAAGACCTGTATCTTATAATAGACTAAGGGAGAAAAGAAATGGCATTAAAAATCGCGAACAGCTTTGAAGAGGCAGTTGTACTTGGGCAACAGATCGTTGAAGAAAAAACTTGGATTTATACCCAAAACACATTAAATAACATGATGGAAAGAATTGATTTTCACATTCCAAATGCTGACCAAAAGAGAAAAGAAGATATATTGTATTCTGCCGTATATGATTGGAATGCTTATGGAGCTACAATTAATGAAGTGTTTGCATATAGTTTTTTTGAAAAAAATCATGAAGAGAAAGCAGAGTACCTTGTGGCTGGATTAAGAGCAAAATATGTTGATCATTTGAATGGTGGACGCAAGGATGAAACGATATATCAACTGGAAGATAAATATCGTCTTTATAAACGCCTTACGCCATATTATAAGCGCGAAATGATTAAAGTTAATGGAGCGGATGATTATGAGTTGTTTAAGGGATTTGTTGGTCGACATCCGACATATGTTGTAAAACCCGTTAATACTTCTTGTGGAATAGGTGTACATAAAGTTGAAGTTAGCGATTATAACAATTGTGAGGATGCATTTCAAACGCTTCTGCATGAGGGAGAAGCCTTAAATAAAAAACATCCGACTAGAGGTATGGAAATGGTTTTGGAAGAACTGATTGATCAAGAGGAAACCATGGCAAGCTTACATCCTCAGTCCGTAAATGCTCTTCGAATCACGACTGTTCAGAGAGCGGATGGTACAAAAATTATGTATAGACCTCGAATCAAAATTGGAATGAACGGAGGATTTTTGGCCTCAGCGGCTGAAAATGGAGTCATCGCAGAAATCGATCCGAAAACAGGCGTGATTTGTACTGATGGGTGTAATGAAAATGGAGAATCATATATCGTCCATCCCAATAGTGGCATAAAGATAAAAGGATTCCAAATTCCAAAGTGGGATGAATTGCTCAATCTTGTAGAAAATCTAATTCAAGAGATGCATGAATATGGCTATATCGGATGGGATCTGGTATTAAGTAAATCCGGTTGGTGCGTCATGGAAGGAAATTACAATGGTGAAATTGCAAGTCAAGTTATTTTAGGGAAAGGTCTTCGCAAAGAGTTCGAAGAGTTAATTGGTTGGAAACCAGACAAGGAGTATTGGGAGTTATATAAGTAGTCATAGTTACATAAACAATATGTGATAACAATATTAAATTACATGGAGGAACGAAAAATGCTTGATTATTTAAGAAAAACAGACAGTGATGTTGAAATGATTGAAATAGCTCATAAAATTGTGGCTGAAAAAAGTGATTTATATACACCCATTATGATGGAGAAGATGAAGAAAGGGGTAGAAAAGCGACTTCCTGATATTAGTGAGGAAGAAAAAGAAAGAATTATTTATAAAGCCATCTATGATTGGTGGGTTTTTGGTGCTCACATAGATGAGGTGATATATTATGGCCTTTATGAAAAAACAAGCAAAGAAAAAGAAGAGTATATGCTTGAAAACATGAGGATTAGATATATTAATCATTTAAATTCTGGCGGCGGAAAGGAAATGCGCCAATTATTGCAAGACAAGTACATGCTTTATAAAAAACTGGAGCCGTACTACAAGCGAGACGTGATTGAAATTCATAGTATGGATGATTTTGACATTTTTTCACAATTTGTAGCAAAACACCCCATATTTGTAATAAAACCGGCAGATTTTTACTACGGTATAGGCGTACATAAAGCGAATTTGGTTGAATATGGTAACGATGTCAAAGTTGCCATGGAAAGCATACTGAATGAAGGACTTGACATAAAGAGTAAGAATCCATTAAGAGAAAGCAAAATGGTTCTAGAAGAAGTGATTGAGCAGGACGAGAGATTAACTGCACTCCACTGTGAATCCGTAAATGCAGTGCGCGCGACTGCAGTAAGAGGAAAAGATGGTAAAATTCATATTTTTCATCCGTGGATAAAATGTGGAATAAATGGAGGATTTGTTGCATCGGCGGCATTAAATGGTTTCGATGCGGAAATTGATTCTGAGACAGGTATTGTAATTTCTGATGGTTATCAGGAGAATGGAAATATATATAAAGTTCATCCCAATTCTGGTATAACAATTAAGGGTTTTCAAATTCCTAAGTGGAATGAACTTATTCAATTTGTTGACGAAATAATGGCTGAACTGCCGCAGTATGGTTATATTGGTTGGGATTTGGCGCTTACTCCGCAGGGCTGGTGTGTTATGGAAGGCAATTATTCTGGCGAGTTTATTTTCCAGTTGATAAATGGAAAGGGATACAAGAAAGAATTTGAGGATATCATAGGTTGGAAGTTTGAAAAAGAATATTGGTGGATGGAAAAGAAAGGTTTCAATTAAAGATTTTTTTCAGCAATCTAATGAGGTTAAATCAAGTTTGATGTAGCATATGTTTATGCGATTTGATTACGCCATATTTCTGATTTAGAAAAACAGGAAGGACGCTTACGAATAAGATGAAAATCAAGCAATTTTTAAGAATTTCAAATGATCATTTGGAGATGCGGCGAATAGGGGAAGACATATGGAACGCAAATCCAGAAGTGTATAATGATAGGCGCAGAGCTCTTTTGAATCAGATGTTAAATGAAGAAATGCCCTCTGCTTCTGATAAAGAAAAGGAAGAAATGCTTTATATTAGCATTTATGACTACTGGATGTATGGGGCTAACTTAAAAGAAGTTTTTTCGCTCCATTTTATGGAAAAAACGCATGAAGAGAAGATGGAGTATTTAACTTTTAGGAATAGGTTTCTTTACATGGCGCAACTAAACGATGATTCTTATGCGAAAGAAGTTTTAGTAGATAAGTACAATGCGTATCTCCATTTTAAAGAAGACTATTTAAGAGATGTTATATGCATCGAAAAGGAAGAGGATTTTGATGCATTCAAGGATTTTGTAAAAAAGCATCATACATTTGTGGTAAAACCAGTTGACTTGGGATTTGGATGGGGAATTCATAAGCAAACCGTATCAGAAAATGATGATGCCTACCAAGCGTTCAAGTCTATTCTTAATGAAGGTGATGAGATTCAGAAAAAGCATCACATTAAATCACATACGACTAAATTTGTACTTGAAGAATTAATAAATCAGGGAGAAGAACTGGCTTGTTTTCATCCTGCATCAATTAATTGCGTAAGATTGACAACGATTGTGGTAGATGGAAAGGTGCGTTTCTTTTATCCGCGTATTAAAATTGGCAGACACGGAAACTTTATTTCTAACGCAAGTGACGGAGGATTCCTAATAGGAATTGATCCGTTGACGGGACAGTGTAATACGAATGCTGCAGATGAATACGGGAAAGTGTATGAGGTACATCCAGATACTGGCATTCGGTTTATGGGGTACCAAATTCCTGAATGGGATAAGCTCTTGGCTTTGGGGGAAAGAGTGGCATTGGATCTTGCACCGCGAATCAAATATGTAGGATGGGATATGGCATATACTCCCAAGGGATGGTCTATTTTAGAGGGCAACTCTGAGGGAGAATTTGGCGCTCAATTTGTATACAAAAAAGGACTAAAAAAGGAACTTGAGGAGTTGATCGGATGGAAACCTTCAGTTGAGTATTGGTGGGAAGATCCTATTTCTACAAAAATAAACGGTTAGAATTTATTGTGCCTTTGATATGTATCAAGCAAGGTTGTGTCAACAAGAAAGGTAAAATATGGATGCTGCTAAAATTGGACATGCCATTAAAATATTGCGACAGCAAGCTGGTTTTACGCAGCACGCGTTAGCGGATTGTTTGCACGTGACAGATAAAGCTGTCTCTAAGTGGGAGCGAGGTCTATCGATACCAGATGTTTCAATTGTGACTAAGCTATCAATATTGTTAAATTGTGATATTGATAATTTATTGGATGGAAACATAACATATTTAGACAAGACCTGGCAAGGATTATTGGTGTTGAATAACGCCCAAAATGTGTTTGCGAAATCGGAAGTTTATGGTAAACCTGTGGTTTACTTCTTCCTAAGTTATTTTGTGCTTGCCGGTATTGATAGTGTTTGGGTATCATGTTCAAAGCAGGACAAGGAATTCTTACAAGAATTGAGCAAGCGGAAAAATATGGGCATCAATCTTAAGTTCTTGCCTGAGAATACTTATAAGCTTCCAATAGTGGGTAATACCATGGTGGTATATAATAATCCTTTTGTTTATGGTATAAACCTTACTAAATATTTCCAACGCGCGATGTCAAGGAAAAGCGGCATTTCAATTCTTACCGTTGAAAAAAATAATGACAGAGACGGGATAGAGATAACCTGCGGGGCACAAAAACAAGTAATACCCAATAGCGCAAATGGTATTAAGCGAGTAGGATTACCGATACTATTTTTTCCACAAGAGTATTTTTATCTAATTGAGAAGGCTACAAGAACAGAAGAGTTAGCTTCGCTTTTTTCTGAGCCTATGGGTAATGGTATGATTGCGTATACCATATCTGACGAAGATTGCCTTTGGGATACAACAGTCTTTCTTAGGTATATGGAAAAGAAAATGCGAATGGATATATATGATTTAGAACATATAGCGAGAAAGCGAAAATTTATTTGATCAATTAGCCTGCTAAAGTAAACCGATGGTCGATTGCTTTAAGCAGGCTTTATTATTATCATTAAACTAAGTATGTGTTAGATGGAGGACATGGTTTTAATGCGAATGAAAAATGAAAAGAAACACCTTTTACTTTTGGGTGGTGTACGTCCCGCTTGTGAAATTATAAATGAAGCAAAACTAATGGGAATAGAAACATATGTAACGGATTATCTTGAAAACTCACCTGCAAAGAAAATAGCGGATCATTCATATCTTGTAAATGCAACAGATGTTGAAGCTGTTGTTGAATTATGTAAAGATGAAAAGATTGACGGCATTATCACGGGCTATGTAGATATGCTTCTTCCTTTTTGCCAAAAGATATGTAAAGAATTAAAGAAACCGTTTTGGGGTAATGCAGAAAATATTGAGATGGCAATTAATAAAGAGGAATTTAAGGCGGCTTGTGAAAGATCTGGCGTACCAGTGGTTCCTTGGAAAAAGGCAAATAAAGATAATTATACCGAGATATTGAAAGACGTTTTACCTCCGGTAGTAATGAAACCAGTTGATAATAGTGGCTCTAGAGGCGTATTCAAGTGTTACGAAAAAGAAACGATGATTGATTATGCTGAAAAAGCACTAACTTATTCTAAATGTGGCGAAATTCTCATTGAAGAAGCAATGAATCCTCATGAAGAATTTAGCGTATATTACATGATGAACCATGGGAAGTATTATTTAACTGGCATGGGAGACAGGTATGTAAACATAATAGATGACAGCATAGCACCTGTAGGGCAAGGGATGTTATTTCCGTCACTTCATCTTGATGAATGGATTGAGAAAATGGACGCAAAAATTAAGCAATTCTTTGCTGATCAAGAGATGAATGATGGTTTTGTATTTTTACAAGGTTTTTATAGGAATGGTGAGTTTTTTATACATGAAATTGGATATAGATTAAATGGAGGATTTTCTTATAAGATTATAGATTATTTTTCAGGATATAATCAAATTCAACAGTTGATCAAATTCTCATTGTCGGGAGAAATGGAAGAAAAAGAATTACAAAAAAGCGATCCGCGGTTTGATGGTTATGGAATGATTTTGACTGTTTCTTTGAAACAAGGAACTATTGCAAAAGTGTCTGGAATAGGTAGTGTTGAAAAGACAAAAGGAGTTTTAAAATTTTATCAACTACATGAAGTGGGAGAAGAATTAACGTCTTTCGGAACAACGGCACAGGTTTTTGCATACATACTTTGTGCAACAAAAACAAAAGAAGAAATGAAAAACATAATTCGAGTAGTTAAGAATAATTTGGTTGTTGAAGACAAGGATGGTAATAGTTTATTAAATCCTATTGTAGAAGCGTCAAGATTAAGATTTGGAGGAAATAAACATGAATGGGAAAATTGATTTTATATATTTGAATGAGCAAGACATGATCAAGGCTGGAGTTATGGATATGCCTAAATGTATTAACGCCATGGAGGACATGTTTACTCTATTGTATAAAGGTGATTATCGAATGGGGGGAGATGATGCTAATGAACATGGTATCAGAGTTTCTTTCCCAAAGGAATCTGAGATAGAGGGTATGCCGTTACATGCACCGGATTACCGTTTTATGGCAATGCCGGCGTATTTGGGTGGAAGATTTCATATGTTTGGAATAAAAGACTATGGTTCACATCATACAAATAAGGACAAAGGATTACCGCGTTCTATTTTAATGATGTCATTAAAAGACATTGATACAGGGGCTCCGTTAGCATATATGTCTGCAAATATACTTAGTGCAATGAGAACAGCCGCTACGGCGGGAGTAGGAACCAAGTGTTTAACAAAGAAGAATGCGAAAACACTGGGCATTATTGGACCAGGAGTAATGTCTACGTATACGCTTGATGCAATTATGGTTACGCAACCTGCCATTTCCGTCTTAAAAGTTAAGGGGCGCGGAAAAGATAGCCTTAATAGATTTATACAACATGCTAAAGAAAAGTATTCTTCCTTGGAGAAAATTGAAATCTGTGAAACTATAGAAGATGCTTGTCGTGATTCCGATATTATTTATTTTGGAACGACCAATGCTGCACGGTTTGAGGATAATCCTAGAATTGAACAAGCATGGGTAAAGAAAGGTGCATTGGTAATAAGTGCATCTGCGCTGCTGATTTCTACAGATTTTTTATCAGATCCGAACGTCAAGTTAGTGGCTGATAATTATTTAATGTATGAGGGATGGGGGACTGGTCGGCCAATTCCCACTCAAAAAAGTGTTTCTACTCTGTTGGGCATGGGATTTTATGATGCCGTTATGGAGAATAAAATAAAGCGTGCAGACATTGCTGATATGGGAGGCATTTTACTGGGTGAACAAACAGGTCGAGATAACGAAGATCAAATTGTTGTTTATGCAGTTGGTGGAATGCCTGTAGAAGACGTGGCGTGGGCATATGAAGTATATCATAACGCATTAAGAATGGGAATTGGGACTAAATTAAATCTCTGGGATGAGCCTGAGTTAATGAAATAAAAAAGGAGCAAACATATGAACGGAAGATTCAAAAAAGTGATGTCTGCCACAGATATTCTCGTTGTTGCATTTGGAGCAATGATAGGATGGGGTTGGGTTGTTTCGTCGGGTAGATGGATACAAAATGCCGGAACGATTGGAACGCTAATCGGTTTTATTATTGGTGGAGTAATGATTTACTTTGTAGGTATGACTTATGCTGAATTGACTCCAGCAATGCCCAAAGTAGGTGGGGAACATGTTTTTAGTTATAAAGCATTTGGCCCCACGGGATCTTTTATATGTACGTGGGCACTTATTCTAAGCTATATTGGTGTGGTTTGTTTTGAGGCAGTTTCATTGCCTACGATCATCCAGTATATTTTCCCTTCTTTTGCGCAAGGATATTTATATACAATTGCTGGTTCGGATGTATATCTTACAGGGGTAATTGTTGCGTCACTTTGTACGATAGGTATTATTATCATCAATATTCTCGGAATTAAGGCTGCATCAATTTTCCAAACCATTTTGACGATTGCCATAGCAGCCGTTGGAGTGATCCTAGTAATAGCATCGGCAATAAACGGAGATGTTTCTAACTTGGAAGGACAGGTTATTATTGGTGAGGGAATTGGCTCAATAAAAAATATTTTTTCCGTTGCAGTAGTGGCTCCCTTCTTCTTGTTTGGTTTTGATGTTATTCCGCAAGTCGCAGAGGAAATTAATATTCCACTAAAAAAAATAGCAAGAATTTTGCTTCTTTCCATTATTTTTGCCGTTGCATTTTATGGCATGGTAGTTTTTGCAGTTGGCTATGCATTGAATTCTGAAGATATAGCGGTTGCAATGCAGGGATCAGGTTTGGTAACTGCGTCAGCAATGGAAAAAGTGTTTAACAGTGCCGTGATGGCAAAAATTCTTATTGTTGGCGGTCTTTGTGGTGTTGTAACAAGTTGGAACTCATTCCTGATTGGGGGTAGCCGGGCTATCTTTTCGATGGCTGAATCAAAGATGATTCCGGGAAGGTTCTCGTTACTTCATAAGAAGCACAAAACTCCTGTTAATGCACTTTTGTTGATTGGTGTATTGTCTTTGGCTGCTCCGTTCTTTGGACGAACAATGCTTGTATGGATTTCAGATGCTGCAAGCTTCGCTTGTTGTTTGGCATACTGTATGGTCTCCATGTCTTTCATGATTCTGCGAAAGAAAGAACCAGAACTTCATAGACCTTTTATGGTAAAGCATTATAAATTTGTTGGAATTACGGCATCGGTGTTATCTGGATTAATGGTAGTGTTATATTTAATTCCAGGTTCAGGAAGTTCACTTACTAAAGAAGAATGGATTATGGTAGGGGGATGGACCATTTTAGGTTTGATTTTCTATTTTATTTGTAAGAAGCATTATGGAAACAAATTTGGACAAGTAGAGGTATAGTATAGATGGGAGCAAGATGAAAATCTTGCTCCTATTTTTATCTAACGTTATCTAGATGTGAAAAATATTTTATGATTTAGCGTTTTGGTGTCAATTAATATTGCAGTAATGCACCTGGTTAAATGATTTTGTAAAAGTTACATC
>JAEEGL010400453.1_pt1 | contig 56556 bp, 46 predicted proteins | sample 9134231 | NCBI WGS metagenome assembly JAEEGL01 (sample SAMN16246548, study PRJNA631951) | gut metagenome | biome: gut microbiome; feature: rumen; material: fiber-attached | host: Bos | place: Iran: Karaj | collected 2018-10
CAGCTCCCTCAGCTGCTGCTTCTTCAAAACGCACACTATAATCATTATACGACATCTCGGACATTATATCAAGCATCATTTCTCCTGCTACAATGTCACTTATTACGCCAGAGATTTTATCTCCCGGGCTTTTATAGAGCGAAATGACCTTCCTTGTTTTTAAGGCGGCGAGCTTTTCTTCATAGCCCTTATCTATCACGAAAATGCACTCAAGCACTCCATTTTCCATTCTTTCTTTAAGCTCGTTAAAGTCTTCTTCATATACACTTAAAGAAGCATTCTTCTTCAGTGCTAAAACAAGCTTATTTGAAGTCTCACTTTTATCCTCATTGACAATTCCTATAGGAAATCTGCTGCTTTCAGCACTCCTTGAATTAATGTAATGGACAATTACACCAAAGATGGCAACGCAAAGTAGCATCACTATAAGATATGCCTTATCAGAAAAACCAAGCTTCAAACGTTTTTTCAATTCGGCAGTAAAAACCTTCATAAACTGAAATCTCCTGCTATTTACTTCTTTTTCTTGCTGCATCGGCATTTATTTTACCTTATATGTAAGGAACTCTTTAAGCTCATAGACTCACCTTTAAAGCGCTATGAGTTCAAGACTCCAGTAAAACGGCGATAATAAAGCTAACTTTTGCATCATATCAGGCAGATAGCCCATAGGTATAAGTGCACCTCCGATAATCGCCTCAACTAATATAAATGAAAAGGCAAAGGTGAAATACCCCGGCACAGATTTTATAACCGTAGCCATGAGCATAAATGCCACTATGCCAATTAGCATAAGTGCCAAATAACCCGCAAAAAACAGATAATCATCTTTAGAGAATTTCATTAGCTCATTTACTTTTTTTACCAGAATACTTTTCCTTATTACAAAAAAGACCGGTGCAAAAAGAATAAAAAGAAGCATAAGATGCGCCGGAAGCTTTGAAAGCATACTCTTAGTTCTTGAAATTCCATAGGTCTTAAGCCTTGTAGAAATTCCACACTCATTTTCATTTAGTACGGAAACACCCGAAAAGGCCATAAAAATCATAAGGAGCAAAAAGACTGCTCCTCCAATATAATACTGCTTTTTAGGAATATTTTCTATTCCCTTATCTTCTATTCTATTAAAAAAAGAATCTTTCCCTAGCGCACTAGTAACAAGCTTTATGGTAACCCTTTCATCTAGGGAATTTATTGTTTCAATACTCGCACCTGCAGCTGCAAGCGCTCTTCTAAAGGTAAGACTTCCTACTTCTGCTGCCGTAACATAGCTTCCATAGCTCCTAAAAAGTTCTGATAAAAGTGCTGCCTTCATAGGGCTTTTATCAGAAATATAAATATCTACCGGGAGATTCTCCAGATTATACATCTTTACCGCAAATTCCTCAGGAATATCAAGATATATATCAAGTCTTCCTTTTCTTAGTTCTTCATCAAGATAAGCCTTTGCTTCATCAGGACTTTTATATTCAGGGACAATGATATTTACATATTTTTCAAATTCATCATTCTCGGCAAAATAAGATATAAGCATTTCAGAAATAGCAGAACCATCTCTATTCACTACCCCTAAATTGATAAATCTCTTACCCTTCTTTTCATTTTCAGCTCCCGGCTTCTTTTTGTTTCCTACAAATCCAAAGCCATACATTATCAAAATAAAAAGAAGGGCGAATATTACAAGGTATAAAAAAACTTTTCCCTTGCCAAATAATTTTTTAAATTCAAATCTGATCATTATTTTTTACGAATTATTATCGCTTTTAGAACTTTCAGCTGTCTTAGTTTCTTTAGAATCCCCTTCTTCACTAGAATCCACTGGATTCTTTTTTATATGAACATGATTGTGAAGATGCTCTAGGCAATATTCATACTCACCATCACACTGTGAACAGAAACGGAATTCAAGATTTGGATCATCTAATTCTGTTCTACCACAGACTACACATCTATGTCTAGCAAGCCCTTTTCCAGTTGCAAGACTAACAACACTACTGCCATCTACCTTCTTAGGCTTATACTGGCCCTTCATGCCCTCTCGTATTTCTTTTTTAAATACATAACGTCTACGGCTCTCTTCAGGTGTAGTTAAGAAGAATCTTCTTGACACTACTACCAAAAGAATTACATTAAGCAAGGTCATTACAGTATAAACTCTATACATTAAATCATCAACCTTGAACAGAGAATATAAAATATAGGTGCCATATGCAAAGCCTATGTACTTCATTTTTATTGGAATCAACATCATAAAGTATATTTCTAATTCCGGATATGTTATTGCATAAGCAAGGAACAGTGAGAAATTAACATACGAAGTAGATACATGATGCGATGTATAAATTACTTCATACCCATATTCCTTAGATATCTCAAATAATTCAGGATACACATGCGGTCCAATAAAGTAAAGCAATATTGCTCCAATCATCATAAATAAAATACCCGAAAAAATGAATACATTATACCTAAATGCTCCCCAGGAGCGTTCAAGGCTGTTACCCGCATGCCAGTAAAAAAGAAACATGAATATAATAAAAATATCAAGAGCTTCCGGCGGTAATAACACCCAACTGATTATTCTCCAGAACTGATAATGATATATGATATCATAAAGATTAAAATACAAATAAGGCATTAGTTCAGGTGTTGCAACTTCAATAATATAACTGATTGCATAAATAACCATCATTATGTTAGTAAGATTCCTTATTGAATACCTTGCAAACTTCCTCTCTAGCTTAATTAAAAAATTGTACATACTTTCTATTTATACTCCTTAGTTTTCATAATAAAACCTGCAATTATTATTTCATGCTGCCAACTAAAGCAGAAACAAATTCTATAACATTAATAGTTTTCTCTGGTGCTGTTATTTCAATGTCCTCATCTTTTTATAACTTAATAAATTCCGGCTTTCTATTTCTAAAAATACAATAATACTTAAAGCCGCTGTTTTCTAGGACACTTGCCGCCGTATCAAAGCCGTACGCAATATGTGCCTTTTGATGTGCATCAGAGCCTACGGTAATTATTTCTCCTCCAAGCTCATGATAACGCTTTACTATCCATTCTTTCGGGTGAGTATAGCCAAGTCCATACTTTATTCCTGAGGTATTTATTTCTATGCCCTTCCCCTTTGCTATTATTCCCTTAAGAATTTCATCAATTATATTTTTAAAATCCATAGGTGAATAATTCTTTTCCTCCTTGCTAAGTCCCGGAGCATAGCGTACTATGTAATCAAGATGACCATAGATGTCATAATTATCATAGTTTTTGCTATTAAATAGAATAGATTCAAAATACTCTCTAAGACCGTCCTCAAGGCTCAGCCTTTCTTTATTTTTGGCATAATCAGGCGCTCCTAAATCCTTGCCCGGTGCCGGCTTACCACTCCAGTAATCCTCATAATAAGGATCGTAATATCTTAGTATGTGGCTTGAGCCGATTACAAAATCAAATGGGTATTTTGAATTCATCTCATCATAAAAGCTCTTTACCTGCTCGGGGAGGCCCGGCTCATTTCTAAGTCCTTCCTCAACTCCTATAAGAACTTCTATCTTTCCTTTATACGCCTGCTTTAAGGCAGTAAGCTTTTCAAAATACTTATCAACGTCAAAGATAAATCTATCCTCATATTGCTCTGGCCAGATATAATCATAATGGTCTGTAAAGCAATAGGTCTTTAGACCTAGAGATATTGCTCTATCGAGCATCTCCTCCTGAGGCGCCTCTGAGTCTGTTGAAAAGCTTGAATGTGTATGTAAATCAGAAATAATCATTTCTTCCTCCTAACTAAATTTTTGGTTACTTAACAGTTAGTCCTTTACCTGCACATACATACTTCACATTTCTATTTTTTTACAAAGCGGCATGTTCTCACATTTCTATTGTTTTACAAAGCAGCATGTTCTCATATTTCATGCTTCTCATAAAAGGGCACGCTCTTAAATTTTCACTATTCTGATAAGAGCGTCAGCTCTCCCTTTTCAATTACAAGGTCTAGATCGCTTGAAGCTATAAGGGAATAATTCGAGTAATAAACCACAAAGCCAGGATTTGCGCCAGCCGGCTTTTTTACTCCCTTTCTCTTTAAATAATCTATTTCTACCTTTCCCTGCTCCTTGCCGCTTGAGTAATGAGCTGCTAAGGTTCCGGCAAGCTCAAAAACTCTATCTGGAAGCTCACCTTCCTTCACCTTCACTACTACATGGGAACCAGGCATCTTTTTAGCATGGAACCACCAGTCGCCTCCATCTGCTATCTGAAAGGTAAGCATGTCGTTCTGATAATTATTCCTGCCGACATAAATATCATAGCCGTCATTTGTAACATAATGCATAGGCTTGCTCTTTAGCTGGAATTTCTTTTCCTTTTTAGGAGTGCCCTTTACATTCTTCAGACGGCGCTTCATATAGCCGGACTGGATCATCTCTTCCTTTATTTCAACGAGCTCCTGCTCTGATGCTGCTAAATTAATTGAGACCATAATGGAATTAAGATGCTCTATTTCCTCTTCAGTCTCTACTGTAAGCTTTGATAGAGCCTCATAGGTTCTCTTTAGCTTCGCATATTTATCATAATACTTTTTAGCATTTTCTATGGCTGTAAGGTCCTTATCAAGCGGAATGGTTATGTCCTCTCCGGTATAATAATTATTTACCTTTATGGACTTATCTCCGCCCTTTGCCTCATAGCCAAAGGCTGTAAGAAGCTCGCCATACACCTTATACTTATCTCTCTTTTCGGTATCAAGGAGCTGTTTCTGCTGAAGATCTAGCTTCTTTACATCTCTTTCTATTAAATTTGAAATGACCTTTCTTAAATCCGCAGTCTTTTGCTGCATTGCAGAAAAGGCCACCTTCCTTGAATAGAAGTCTGAAAGCAGCGTACTTATCGATTCATAGGCACGCTTTTCATAAGGCTCTCCATAGCATTTTAAATCAAAGGCCGAGAACTGAACAGGCTTTCTTCCTTCTAATACCATGACCGGTGAAAAGGAACCGCTGCTGATTTCTGTCATGAAGTATACAATCGTTTGATAAATACGGCTTATTTCATCATCTGAAAGCGATGAACAAACTATATCAGGGGCAACCGAGCTCCTGAAGCAGATTTCATTTGCAAAAAGCGGCGAAAAACCTGTAAATATCATATAAAGTGCCTTATGTACAGGCTCCTTATGTGCTAATACCACAGTTCTGAATCTGTCTGCTGTCACTGTAAAGGCATCTAGCTTATCCTGAGTTTCAGGAATGAAGTAAGACCTTCCCGGTAATACTTCACGCACCGAGCTTACAAGCATCGATACATGCTTTATTGAATCTATTATCTGAAGCCTTCCAAAAGGCGATTCCTTATCAGCTTCATCTGAAGGCTTTGCAAAGATGATATTGGAATATTTTCCCATCATCTCGATTATTATATATTTTGTACACAGATCACCCATGTCGTCTAGATGCTCAAACTTAATTCCAACAACTCTCTCGAGCCCTGGCTGAATGATATCCACTACCCTTCCGCTTCCTAAGTGCTTTCTTAAAAGCATACAGAAATTCAGGGCCTGTTTTGGATTCTCATAGGTATCATTTGAGATGTACATAAGCGGCGACTGTGCATTTATTGTCATAAAAACCTTATAAGTGTCATAATTCTTGATATTAAGGATAAGGGTATTATCATCCGGCTGGTTTATTTTCATTATCCTGCCGCCAAGCAGCTTATCCTTAAGCTCTGTAACTATGGCTCTTACTGTAATTCCATCAAGTGCCATTTATTCTTTTTTTCTCCGTCTTATTTTACTATAATTCCTCCAATGAGGACTCTTCTTTCATTATCATAGAACACTGCTGCCTGACCTGGGGTTATGGCGCGTACATTTTCCTCAAATTCTACCCTTATGCCATCACCCTCGTGGTAAATTTTAGCAGGCGTTCCTTTATGTGCATAGCGTACCTTAACTATACACTCAAGGCCATCCTCAAAGTCTTCAAGTGCCATGTAATTAATATCTCTTACTAACATTTTACTTGCAAAAAGCTCTTCATTAGAGCTAAGCACCACTTCATTTCTTTCAGGATCTATTCTCTTTACATATAAAGGCGCCTTAAGAGATAGGCCAAGGCCTTTTCTTTGTCCTATGGTATAATGGATGATTCCCTTATGCCTTCCAAGGATTTCTCCATCTTCTAGCACAAAATTTCCAGGCTCATCCTCTATTTTATCATAATTCTTTATAAAGCCCGCATAGTCATTATCATTAACAAAGCATATTTCCTGACTATCAGGCTTATTCGCAACTAATAGCTTTGCCTTTGCTGCTATTTCACGCACTGCCGGCTTATCAAGTCCGCCTAGCGGGAAAAGTGTATGGGAGAGCTCCTCCTGGGTCAGCTGATTTAAAGCATAGGTCTGATCCTTTTTGATATCTCCGTCCATTTTTACGCAGTATCTTCCATTTGGAAGCTTCTCTATGCTTGCATAATGACCTGTTGCTACATAATCTGCACCAAGGACCTTTGCCCTTTCAAGAAGGGCGCGCCACTTTATTTCTCTATTGCAGAGTACACAAGGATTAGGGGTATGCCCCTTTCTATATTCCTCTACAAAATTCTTTATTATCTTATCCTCGAATATGTCTGAAAAGCTATATACATAGTAGGGAATTCCCATAGATGCCGCAACGCCTCTTGCGTCACTTACAGCGCTCAGTCCGCAGCAGCTGTCCTCTCTTACATACTCATATTCTCTGTCAGAATCCCAGATCTTAATGGTAACACCGATTACCTCATATCCCTGCTGCTCTAAAAGATAAGCAGCAACTGCGGAATCTACTCCTCCAGACATTCCGACAACTACCTTCTTCTTATTCTTCTTATTCTCCATAATCTTCCGTTTCTATTTCTAAATGCCGCTACTTCTTTGCTAAGTGTTTTTATCTAACAGGGCAATTTAAAGCCCGGCTTTAAATGCCTTAGCTAAAGACCTGATACGGTTCATACATTTATAGAAAACTTTTTAATAAAATCATCCTCTGAAATAATCTCTACTCCAAGCTCCTTAGCCTTTTGGTTCTTAGAGGAATTTGAAGTTATATCATTATTGATGAGGAAATCCGTCTTTTTAGTAACACTGCCAGTTACTTTTCCACCGGCATTTTCTATTATGTCCTTAAGCTCACTTCTATTGCCAAAATGATTTAAGGAGCCTGTAATTACTGCAGTAATTCCAGCAAGGCTAGCACCGCCTTCTTCTGGCTTTTCTGCAGCTGTCAGAGGCGATTCAATTATCTCAACTTTTGCTCTATAAAGGAGATCATTTACAAGCTTTATATTCGATGGCTTTCTAAAGAATTCCTCATAGGCCTCGGCAATTACATCGCCTATTCCTTCTACTGACGAAAGCTCCATGGCATTAAGATTTAAGAGCTTTCTGATATTGCTTCCATATTCCTTAACAATTAGCTTTGCAGTAGAAAGACCTATGTTAGGGATTCCAAGGCTATATATGAATTTTTCAGGAGTGATCTTTTTAGCCTTTTCTGCAGCCTCTTGAAGCTTTTTATAGGATTTTTCTCCAAAGCCCTTCATGTCAACTATGGTATTTCTATGATATTTAAGGCTAAATATATCACTATAAGTTGCTATTACATGGCGCTCTGCAAGCTTTTCAAGAGTCGCCTCTGATAAGCCCTCAATATTGAACGCATCTCTTGAAGTGAAAAGTGCAAAGGACTTGATTTTCTTTGCTGCACAGTCCGGATTTGTACAATAGAGTACCTTTACGCCGTCATCATCCTGAAGTCTTGTCTCCTGCCCGCATAAAGGACATCTCTCCAGCACTGATACATTCCCGCTTCTTGTAAGATTTTCCGAAATCTGAGGAATGATCATATTTGCCTTATATACCTTTATTTTATCGCCTATTCCAAGGCCGAGCTCCTGCATTACACTTACATTATGAACACTAGCTCTTGAAACAGTAGTGCCCTCTAGCTCTACCGGATCAAAGACCGCAACAGGATTTATAAGTCCTGTTCTTGAAGGGCTCCATTCAATTTCCCTTAAGGTTGTTTCTGCTTCCTCATCCTGCCACTTAAAGGCAATGGCATTACGCGGAAATTTAGAGGTAAGTCCAAGAGACTCACCATAAGCTATATCATCTAAAATAAGTACTAAGCCATCTGATGGATACTCATTAGTCGCTATCTTATTTTTAAAATTAATTATTTCTTCCTGGATATTCTTCTGATCAACTGCTCTTTCCTCAACTACTTCAAAGCCAAGCTCTCTTAAATATTCAAATTCCTGATGGCGAAATTTAAAATTCATTCCTTCCATCTGTACAAGAGCAAATATAAATACATTTACATTTCTTGAAGCTGTAACCTTTGAGTCGAGCTGTCTTACAGAGCCGCTGCAAAGATTTCTTGGATTCTTATATTTTGCGTCGGCATCACCTATTGTCTCATTTATCTTTTCAAAGGCTGCATAGCTGATAACTGCCTCTCCTCTAAGAATAAGCTTTCCCTTAAACGGAATGGTAAGAGGGAGATTTTTAAAATGCTTTGCATTCTGAGTGATTACTTCACCGATTTCCCCATTTCCTCTAGTAACGGCCTTTACTAATTTACCTTCCTCATAGGTAAGAACCACAGTAAGGCCATCCATTTTCCAGGATAAAAGGCCCTTATTAGATCCGAGCCAATCCGCGAGAGCAACAGGATCTTTAGTCTTATCAAGAGATAGCATAGGCTTTTCATGACGCTCCTTTTCGAGCTCTGAAACCACCTCATAACCTACCTTCTGAGTCGGACTATCTGCTAGTATTACGCCTGAATCTTCTTCAAGTTTTTTAAGCTCGTCGTAAAGCTTATCATAGGTAAAGTTGCTCATTATCTCGACATTTTTCTGCTCGTATGAAAGATTCGCCTGATTAAGAAGAGTAACTAACTCCTGCATCCTATTTCTTATCTCATTATATGATTCATTCATAATACCTCGCCATCCTTCCTGGTTATTTTTTACTTATTCCCCTTTTTCATCTTAAGCCATGGCTGCTTTTGCTGAATTCTCTGCTGCTTCTGTCTCTTTACCTCATCATAGCCAAATTCAGCATCTCTATTTCCTCTAGGATTTTTACCTTTTCCATCGTATTTAGGATTTGGGGCGTCTCCTCCCATATTTTGATCAAAGGCCGCTCTGGCATTCCTTCTTGCAAAATTTCTATCGTAAGCCTCGCCCTCTGCTGCAAATGGGCTATCTGGAGAATAGCCTGGTCTTACCTTTTTAGAATCCTGTTTTTTACCTGAATTCTTTCCCTTTGTTTTTCCGCCCTGGTTCTTTCCTTCCGCATTTTTGCCATTTGCAGAATTCTTAGCACCAGCGCTGATATTTCCGCTTAAGGTCTTTCTCCATTCCTTATAGCTTTTAGCCTTGCTGTGAAGATAATCTACTTCATCCTTTGAAAAGGTTCCTCTCTTTTTACGTTCAGGAGCCTGAGGAGCTGATGCAGCCTTTAATCCAAGTCTGGCTCTTGCCTCTTCCATACGTTTTCTCTCTGCCGCATCAGTATCTGCTGCCGCTGCATTGGTAGAATCCTTTAACAGCTCATTAAGTCCTCTTAATTCTTCCTCTGTAACATTTCTCCAGTCACCGGTCTTAAGTCTTCCGAGTCTTATATTCATGATTCTGACTCTTGTGAGTTCTAAAACATCATAACCAAAGTATTCACACATACGTCTGATCTGACGGTTAAGTCCCTGGGTAAGAGTAATCCTAAAGGTATTATTATCAATAGGCTCAACCTTACATGGCTTTGTTATTTCATCAAGCACCGGAACACCAGATGACATTCCGCGTACGAATTCTTCATTTATCGCTTTATTGACCCTTACGATATATTCCTTTTCATGATTATTTCCTGCACGAAGAATCTTATTTACGATTTCGCCATCATTTGTCAAAAGTATAAGTCCATTAGAATCCTTATCAAGTCTTCCGATAGGGAATATTCTTGTTCCGAACTTCAGGAAATCTATAATATTATCAGGCTCTGTTTTATCAGAGGTGCATACAATTCCCTCTGGCTTATTAAGTGCAATGAGTACTAAATGAGTGTCTTTTTCAATTACTCTGCCATCAAGAGTAACAACATCTCCCTGCTTTACCTTAGAGCCATTAACGGCCACCTCGCCATTTATCTTTACTCTTCCATTTTCAATAAATTCATCTGCGGCTCTTCTTGAGCATATTCCTGCATCTGCAATGAACTTATTGATTCTCTCCTCTTCTTTTCTTTCACCATTGTCAAAAAATTCTTTACTATGTCTTCCCATTTTCTCTTTCTCTTTCTATTATGTCTCACGACATTATATTTTTTTAAAAACTTCTTATTTCATCATCACTGCCATCTACCTTACGAAGGCCCTTGATGATAATATCATAACTTATTCCATTATCCGGATGAACAGTGACCCTGTCTCCGACCTTTTTCTTTCTGATTGCCTTTCCAAGAGGCGATTCAATACTTATTCTTCCGTTTAACGAATCTCCTCTTATCGAAGTTACAAGCCTGTAAGTCTCAGTCTCGTCATCATCTATGTAATAGATGTCAACTTCTGTATCAAGGCCGACCTCATCCTCTGCAGCATCATCCTTAATTACCTTTGCATTCGCAAGGACTCTCTGCAGATAGCGGATTCTAGATTCATTTTTATTCTTGAACTGCTTTGCAGCCTTATACTCAAAATTCTCTGAAAGATCGCCCTGCGCCCTTGCTTCCTTAACATCCTCAAGAGCCTGCTTTCTTACAACAAGAATTCTATGATCTATTTCCTCCTGAATTTTCTTTACATCACTTTCAGTAAGTCTTTCGCCCATTTTATTCCTCCATCCTCATTTCTTCTTCCTCTATCTATCCTACTAATTATATGTAGATTAATATAAACCAAAAATCAGTCTATAACAAAAAAAGTTTGTACAATTTTTTTGCACAAACTCTCTATAAGGATCAATAATCAATAGACTTGCTTCCTCAATGCCGTCCCGGCAGTAGTTCACACAACAGTCCAATCCATTTTACCACAATGTCTTTTTTTTATCAATGTTTTTTTATGATGATTTCAGCTTTTACCTTAAAAAGTTCCCCTCAAATAATTTTTCCTTGATTTTTTGCGTTCTTTGTGGTAGAATAACTTTTGTTCGCGGGTATGGCGGAATGGCAGACGCGGCAGACTCAAAATCTGCTTGTAGCAATACAGTGTGGGTTCAAGTCCCACTACCCGCATAAAAAAAGCTGTAGATTTTTCTACAGCTTTTTCTTTTTATAAATGACCCACGGGCGAAAACCCATTACCTTTAGGTGATGGTTTTTCGCCCGCCTTGTCATAATGCCGTACAATGTACGGTTGTGCGTATCCTTATACTGTTACCATATAAGGAATCCGACATGACCTCGACAATGATATAAAGGCTTTTTACATATAACTCACTGGGCTATACTTACTCTGACCCGACTTAAAGTTATATTTCCTTTAAAGGCGGCTTTAAACTTTCCTACTGGCAGAGCTCTGCTACTACAGCTGAGATGTCCTTACCATCAGCCTTGCCCTTAAGCTCAGCCATAACTGCCTTCATTATCTGTCCCTTATTCTTGGTTGCGATTACTTCTGCAAACTTTTCTGTAAGTACAGCCTTAATTTCATCCTTGCTCATCATCTTTGGAGCATATTCTGAAATTACATCGAACTTGAACTGATATTCCTTTAATAGATCTTCTCTATCCTTAGGACAGCTCTCAAGCTGCTCCTTAGCTGACTTCTGTTCCTTGAGAATTGCTCTGTCAACAAGCTCATCCTTTATGTCATCTCTTGTTCCCTCATCGATGGCAAGCTTCTTAACAGCCTGTACAAGAGTTGAGATAACCTCCTTACGCTCCTTATCATGTGCCTTCATTGCAGCGATCATATCGCTCTGAAGAGTCTTCATTTCCATAACTTATTTCCTCCATTCATTATTCTTATTATTTTCCATCGACTTTACATCGATTTTCCATCAAAACATATCAATAAAGACGTGAGTGCTTTTATACACCCACGTCCTATTATAACGCATTTTTTTAACTCGTCAAGTATTGAAGTTAAGCTTTCGCTTGAACCATCATCTCAGCAAACTTCTTTATATTGCTTGCATTTGACTGCTTTTCAAAGCTGCCATCCTTTACTACTACAAGGGTAGGTGCCTGCATAATTCCAAATGCTTTTACAAGCTCTGGATTGTCCTCTGAATCAACAATTACATATGGTACTTTAGCCTTTTCAAGGAAGCTCTCTGCCATCTTGCAATTTGGACATGTCTTAGTTGTAAAAAGATAATTTCCATCCTTTAAAACGGTAACCACGTCTGATGGGGCCTCTACCTCTGCCTTTGAGATGTCAGGAAGAAGATCGCAGGCCATATTTACGCTAAGCCCCTTTACCATTGCTACTCCGTCCTTATTCTTAGCTATCTTATAATCATGCTCGATACGGTCGCGGGTATACTCTACTCTATCTGCATATTCCTGGCTCTTGCCTGCATTCCAGTTCTTAACCGGACGATAATAACCAGTAATACGGCTATATACCTCAGTTTCCTCTGAGCAGTATGGGCACTTATAAACCTCACCTGCAATATAGCCATGATTGCGGCATACTGAATAGGTAGGTGAAAGGGTATAGTATGGAAGCTTGTAATTTGTAGCGATGGTACGAACAAGCTTTGCTGCTGATTTCCAATCAGGAAGCTTTTCACCAAGGAAGGTATGGAATACTGTTCCTGAGGTGTAACGTGTCTGAAGGCGGTCCTGAATGTCAAGTGCTGCAAATACATCCTCTGTATAATTAACAGGAAGATGGCTTGAATTTGTATAATATGGAACCTCTCCCTCTGCTCCTGCTGTCTTAATATCCGGATACTTTTCCCTATCATGCTTTGCAAGACGGAAGGAGGTAGACTCTGCTGGAGTAGCCTCGAGATTGTAAAGATCACCATACTTTTCCTGATAATCCTTAAGACGCTCTCTCATATGATCTAATACTTCTACAGTAAAATCCTGAGTCTCCTTATGGGTAAGATCTTTGCCGAGCCAAGCTGCATTGAGTCCTACTTCATTCATTCCAACAAGACCGATGGTCGAGAAATGATTATTGAAAGTTCCAAGATAACGCTTTGTATATGGATATAAGCCCTCATTAAGAAGCTTTGTAATAACGCCTCTCTTTACCTTTAAAGATCTTGCTGAAAGATCCATGAGCCTATCTAATCTCTTATAAAATTCCTCTGGTGTCTTTGAAAGATATGCTATTCTTGGCATGTTGATAGTAACTACGCCAACTGAGCCTGTACTTTCACCTGAACCAAAGAAGCCACCTGTCTTCTTGCGGAGCTCTCTTAAATCAAGACGGAGTCTGCAGCACATTGAACGTACATCTGATGGCTGCATGTCTGAATTGATATAATTTGAGAAATATGGAGTTCCATATTTTGAAGTCATCTCGAAGAGAAGACGGTTATTTTCTGTATCTGACCAGTCGAAATCTCTTGTGATTGAGTAGGTAGGAATTGGATACTGGAAACCTCTGCCATTTGCATCGCCCTCGATCATAATCTCGATATAGGCCTTATTTATCATATCCATTTCCTTCTTGCAATCCTTATAGCAGAAATCCATTTCCTTTCCGCCAACAATTGCAGGAAGCTCTGCTAAATCATTAGGAACTGTCCAGTCAAGAGTAATATTTGAGAATGGAGCCTGAGTTCCCCAGCGGCTTGGAGTATTTACGCCGTAAACAAAGCACTGAATGCACTGCTTTACCTCGTCATAAGAAAGATTGTCGATTTTTACAAATGGAGCAAGGTAGGTATCAAAAGATGAGAAGGCCTGAGCTCCTGCCCATTCATTCTGCATGATTCCAAGGAAATTTACCATCTGGTTGCAAAGAGTTGAAAGATGCTTTGCCGGTGCAGAGGTGATCTTGCCTGGAATTCCGCCAAGACCTTCCTTGATGAGCTGCTTAAGAGACCAACCTGCGCAATAACCTGTGAGCATAGAAAGATCATGGATATGGATATCTGCATTTCTATGCGCATTAGCTATTTCCTCATCATATATTTCTGAAAGCCAGTAATTAGCTGTTATTGATCCTGAATTATTAAGAATAAGACCTCCGACTGAATAAGTAACAGTCGAATTTTCCTTTACTCTCCAGTCTGCTTCATTTACATAGCTGTCAACTATTGCCTTATAATCAAGGATGGTAGATTTCATTCCACGGATCTTCTCGCGGTTCTTACGATAAAGGATATATGCCTTTGCAACATCTGAATAGCCGCAATCCTCAAGAACCTTTTCAACTGAATCCTGAATGGCCTCTACTTCGATTTTTCCATCTTCGATCTTCGGCTGGAAATCTGCCGTAACCCTAAGTGCAAGAAGGTTCATGATATCATCAGTATAAACCTTGTTCTGTGCATCGAAGGCTTTAGCCATGGCCTGGGAGATTTTTGTCAGATTAAAATCTCTTACTTCGCCATCTCTCTTAATAACGCTTACATTCATGTTTGTTAGACCCCTTTCATTTCCGTAAAATTAGCATAATAATTATAAAATCAATCATGTTGATATTTTTACACATATAATTTGAATGCTAAAATGCTCCCTAACGCATCGGTTAAATTATATCAAAGGTAAATCTTAGTGTCAATGATCAAAAGTGGCATATTTTGAATATTAAAAAAGTATAACCACAAGATGTTGTGGTTATACTCCGTTAAATTTACAATTTATTCCATTAAACACATATTTCAAAAACGCATTTATTTAGCTTTCAAGTATTTTTTTAGAACACTTTTCTCATATTTTTTCCTTTAGAAATATAAAAACTTGTGCTTTTATTCTATCGGTGTAGTATCCTAAAAGTCACCTCTTAAAGTTACTCTTAAAGTTACTCGTAAAGTTACTATCAAAGCTATCTCCAAGTTCTCTCAATATGCTCTCTAAATGCTCTCTAAACTCTCTCGAAACTCTCTAAGTACTACGCTATTTCATCAGCTTTCCAGCTATATCATTTGAAAGAACAGCCTCCACATGGATTCCATCCTCTGCATACTCTTCCTTAAGAACAGTTCCATACTTATGAACAAGGTTGAGCTTTCCAGCGTCTGCATAGCTTATAACTAGTTCCACCGTCTTTCTTAAGTTTTTAACGACCTCGCTTATTGCCGCAAGCAGTGCTTCCTTGCCGTAGCCAGTCTTCATTGAAACCTTTACGGTCTTATCTGCCTTAAGATCCTTTAATATTCTTGCCTCTATTTCTTCCTCTGGTATCGCATCCTGCTTATTGAGCACTGTAATTACAGGCTTGTCGCCTGCCCCAAGCTCATCTAGCGTCTTATACACAATACCCATCTGCTGCTCGGCAGTTTCACTCGAGGCATCAACAACATGGATCAGAAAATCTGCATATTTTGCCTCTTCAAGAGTCGACTTAAAGGATTCCACAAGCTGATGAGGAAGCTTACTGATAAAGCCTACTGTATCTGTAAGCAGTACTGAAGTTCCATCCTCTAGCTCGCAGCTCCTAGTTGTTGCATCAAGAGTGGCAAAAAGCTTATTTTGTGCTAATACATCTGCCCCCGTAAGTGCATTTAAGAGAGTAGATTTTCCCGCATTGGTATAGCCGACAATGGCCGCTACCGGAACCGGGCTCTCCTGCCTTTTTTCTCTCTGAATTCCGCGGCTCTTAGCCACTTCATCAAGCTCTCTTCTGATTGCTGCTATTCTATCTGTAAGAACTCGTCTATCACTTTCAAGCTTACTTTCACCAGGTCCTCTTGTTCCAATACCACCGCCAAGTCTTGACAGATTAACGCCTTCACCAGAAAGCCTTGTCTTTCTATCTCTTAACTGGGCCATCAATACCTGGAGCTTACCCTCTCTTGAGGTTGCATGGAGCGCAAATATATCCAGGATAAGAAGTGTCCTGTCTAGTACCTTTATATCAGGATTTACTGCAGAAAGCGCATTCGAAATATTTCTCATCTGAGATGGCGATATTTCATCATCGCAGATAACTCCGTCCGCCTTTGTCTCTTTTACTAACTCTGCAAGCTCTTCTATCTTGCCCTTTCCAAGATAGGTTCTTTTATCCCATCTCTCACGAAGCTGAAGAATTCTGCCTGCCTCTTCTCCTCCATCTGTATCAAGAAGGTCTGAGAGCTCATCCAAAGACCTCTCAACATCCTCACGGTCCTCATCCGAAGCTGCCGCAAGAATAAATCTTTCTTTCTTTTCTGCTGTCTCTATCATAATCTACCATTCATTTTTTTATTTTAAGACTATTGATTCTTAGTAATAATTCTGGTTGCTGATAATATTCTTTATCAGCTCCTGCTCCTTGACCATCATTTCATCTTCAGGATATAGCTCAAGATAGCTGTTTATGCTCTCAAGCGCCTGCTCAAAATCACCCTTTGCCTCATTTTCATTAATTTCATCCAGCTTTGTCTGAACAAAGTCCAGCTGAGTATAATTCACAAAAGGGATACCCTCTATCTTTTCATTTCCATTTTCCGAATTGAAGGATACGTACTGCTTTACGCTCTTTTCATATTCATTTGCCGCATTTAGAGATAATAAAAGCTGCTCCATTCTCTTTGCCTCATCGCTATTTCCTGCTTCCTTATAGGCAACATAGGCAAAATAGGCTCCGGTTATGTCCTCAGGATCTCTTCCTGAAAAAGCGATCCTTACAGCACTCTCATATTTTCCCTTGTCAAAGAACTTGCGTGCAAAATACTCTCTAGCACCTAAAACAGCATCCTCTGATGCTAAATATTCATTGCAAAGTCTCTCAAGTTCAGAGTCATTTGGCGCAGTGTTGAGCTTTGATATAAGTATCATGCGCTCCATCGCCCCCTTGCAGCCTTTAGCCTGCTCCTCTGGCATCGAGCCTGAAAAGAGTTCTTCTTCTATATTGTCTATATTCTTAAGCGTCTCTTTGTACTTTCCCTGGGCAAACTCTGAAACCGCCATAATATAATAGGCCTTACTGTTATTTTCCCTTATCATTTCAACATCGCTCTCTCTTATTAGAGAAGCTGCCGTCTCTTCTGCCTTTGCATAATCTCTTAGACCGATATTGGCATAGGCCATGTTGAAAATATAAAGAGCATAGTCCGGCTTTTCTTTGTGAGCAGCCTCAAATTTAGATAGCGCCTCTTCATAATTGCCAGCTTTATATTCACTTACACCCTGCTGATAAAGTGAATCAGCATTAGAGCAGCCTGTAAATGCAAAGCCTGCTGCAAGCACCATGCTAAAGAGCTTTACTCTCATTCTATTTATTTTTTTATTAAGCTTCATTTAACGATCCGATTCACTGATTATTTTTCATTGTTCTTGAGAAATCCTCGATTGCTGCTGCAACACGAAGTCCTACCGGCTTCTTCTTTGCAGTAAGCATGTCATTATATTCTCCAAGATCTGCTGCAGCTACCATTTTTGTGAAAGGTATTTTCTGACATGAAACCTGCTTCTGCTGAATCTGGCTCCATCTCTTTTCAGTACTATCTACGTTGCAGTTTGCAAAGTCCGCAAGCTGAACATAAATAAATGGAAGCTTTGAATTTGTAAATATGTCTCTAAAATCTCTGACAATGCTTTCAAAGGTATATTCAAAGCCGTCAGGAATTATAAGGTCATTTTCACCGCCGTAAAATACCACCGCCCTTATTGAAAGTCCTGCAAGCGGTCTTATCATCGCATTGAAAACTCCAGATGGTTCATTGAATTCATCCATTCCATACTCCATGGACTGACACTTGTGATATACCGTATAATTCCATAGGCCGGAAAGATCAACAGAGAAAAACTCACCTTCTTTATCAATTTCCTCAGCTCTCTCTTCCATTCCCTCAGCGCCTTTTCTGCTGAAGTTAGCATATCCCATGGAAAACAGGTAATAATTTTCTGACAGCCATGATTTATCCGCTAATATATCAGTTTCATCCACTGAACCTATTATAAGCCTATAGTTCTTATCCGGCACAAATCCACCATTTTTCCAATGAACTCTTAAATCGATCTTAATTTCATTTTCCCCTTCATGAAGAAGCTCTGAACTGAATTTGTAGATTCTTCTCTTAAAGCGGTGATTACAGCTGCCTATGCAGGTTCCATTTATATATACTATATCTTCATCATTAATTATTCCAAGACTTAGCATACAGTCATTTTTATCACTAGGAACGTAGCCCAGGCTATTTTCTGCATTTTTTGCACATTCAAGATTTTCCTTTGAAAGAGTGAATTTATAGGAAAGGTAAGCCCCTCCTACAAAGCCATCAAGCGGTCCTTCAAGGAAAAGACCAGGAACTCTGATAATTCCTTCTTCAATTACATTATCCTTATTCTTTTCCAGTGCATCATTCCAATCTTTTCTATTTTGCTCATCAGCCTTTTTCAGAGCTTCAAGATACCCCTTTGTCGTGATGAACCTTATGCTCTGCTTGTATCTGGTAAAATATCTTTCCTCTGGCGTTGCAAATATATACTTAGGCTTTACAGTTCCTTTATCAAAAATCAGTTCCTTGTCCGGGAAGGTAAGGTGTCTTCTTGATACAAAGGAGTGTAAGAATGTGCCCTCTGCTGCTGCATCAATAATTCCAACAGGCACGCTTCTATCATTAGAGCGCAGTTTTTCCGCAAAGAAATAAGCTACAGCAGAAAAATCAAGCCCTCTCTCATCCTGAGCACTTACCCAGCTTCCTTCTTCTACTATAGAATCCTCTTCCACAAACTTGCAGGCCTTTTTCACCGAAAAATAGCGGAGAAGTTCATCATTTTTCCCATGGACCTCCTTCGCGTACAGCTCTAGCGTATCGCGTACCTTCAAGGCCATATTATCTCCGCCTGATACCACAAATACATCGCCGAAATAAACGTCCTTTGCAGTGAAATCTCCTGCCTGTATTTCGTAAGGTCCACCTGCAGGCATAGCCGGAAGCACTGCCATCCATCTTTTACCCTCATACAAAGTGACCTTATTTGAATAAACTATCTTTTCTTCTTCTGTAACAATTTTTATGTCAAGAACACCGTCAATCTTTGATATGCCAAATATCTTAACCGGCATATTTCTCTGCAATATTGCTCCATCAGTAAACAGTGCACTGATTCCTGATAAATTTTTACCCATGCCACCTCTTCTTCTATAAAACTAGTCCTAAGCTTCGTCCATTTCAACCGTAACTGTCCACTCCGAACCATAAACAGTAACATCTTTAACCGTGCCTGTCTTTGTATCAAGCGGATCATTCATGTTATTAGACATTGCAAGCGCCGGAATTATAGTATAATAATAAACTGTTCCTGAAAGCGTAGATAATGTCGATTCTGCAACCTCTATCCTGTCACCCGGATGAAGAAGGTCCTCACGTGACATTCTGAAATCAACCAATTTTCCCATTATAATTCACCTTCTATAACTCTTCAATAATTCTTAGCTTAAGTCTACATGGTACTCTTCGTCTTCAATTACCATATCGATTTCCTTTAAATCGAACTCTGAATCAAGCACCTCTACCACATAAGTAATAGAATCATCTGCTCCTCCAAGTTCCTCTGACTTTAAGGTATATTCACCATTTTCAAGATTATCAATGAGATTGCTTACATCATCATAAATGTCATAGCCACTTATATCTCCATGATATCCTGCTTCTTCAAGTCTTTTCTCTATTTCTTCGTAAATTTCTTCCATTTGTAAATCCTCCGCAAAATTACTGCTCGATTTTTTCCGCAACTTCGCTGCGCATTTTATATATGCAGTGCGCTGGTACAAAGCCTCTTACACTTGAAAGAGGATAAATATTTGTGCACTGACCGATTACTGTTCCAGGATTGAGTACGCTTCCGCAGCCTACCTCAACATTGTCTCCTAAAATGGCTCCCATCTTCTTAAAGCCTGTCTCGATATCGGTTTCCTTATTTCCTGTATGAATTACAACAGGCTTCTTATCCGACTTAACATTAGATGTAATTGAACCAGCTCCCATATGTGACTTATAGCCCAAAATCGAGTCACCTACATAATTGTAGTGTGGAACCTGTACATTATCAAAAAGAATTACATTCTTAAGCTCTGTAGAATTACCAACTACTGCGCCTCTACCAACGATAGCGCTTCCGCGTATGAAAGCACACTGTCTGATTTCTGCATTTTCCATAACGATAAGAGGTCCACCTAAATAAGCTGTCTTATACATAATCTTTGCTGTTTTATGAACCCAGACATTTTCTTCAAGCTGAAGATATTCGTCTGATGGAAGAGTCTTTCCAAGCTTAATTATGAAATCCTTTATTTCAGGAAGAACTTCCCATGGATAGGTCTTTCCCTCAAACAGCGGAGCTGCTATTGTCTTCGATAAATCAAACATGTTGCTGATCTTCATATCCTCTAAATTCATTTTTCTACTTCCTTTCCTTTACCTAACCCTCTGTGTTTTTTAGCGCTATTTCAGTACTTTCCATGCAGTCATCTGCAGTTATCTGCAGTTATCCGCGTATAACTGCGTATAACTGCGTTTATCCACGTTTATCCGCATTTTATCTACATTTATCCGCGTTTTTTTCTGCATTTTTTTCGCACTTAAATACTTTCACAACCGCTAACGATTCTATTATAATAATTATGTCCATAAATTTCAATATAGATTTATGACATACGATTTTTTCCTGCCATATTAATGCCTGCTCTTAGGCCTTCTTTTTATTAGTTGTAGTTTTCCTCACTGCGCTCTTTTTATAGGAGCCGCTCTTTCCTCCGGACCCCGCAGCCTCCTTAATTTCCTTCTCGGAGTAATATTCTTTTGCCTTATTATACTGAGCTATGAGAGCTTTTGAATTATTAAAGCCCTTAATGCCGTCTGTATATTTCTTTACATAATCCGTCATCTTCTTCATATACTCATCAGCTGTAATAGAGCCCTCTGCTACAAGGGTAAGTCCCTTTTCCCAGCTTGCGGTGAGCTCTGCGTTGAGCAAGGATTTTATTGAATTTTCAACTACAATTTCTATTATCTCACCGAATAATGCCGGCTGAACCACTTGGCTCTTACTATTTATCTGAATATAGCCATTATTTTGAAGCTTTTTTAATATTTCTGCTCTTGTCGCCGAGGTTCCGATTCCGCTTCCCTTTATCTGCGCTCTTAATTCTTCATCCTCTATGAGATTTCCCGCATTTTCCATTGCAAGAATAAGAGAACCCGAGGTATAACGCTTAGGAGGTAGGGTACTTCCTTCTTTAATTTCATAGCCGTCCTCCTCTAGGACATCGCCTTTTTTAAGCTTTGAGAGTACCTCATACGAAGCCTTTCCAGCTTCTCCTTCAAACTCCTGATTTTCTTCCTCGCCATTTGCCTTATTTTCTTTTTCCTCTAAAGCTTCCTTATCAGCCTCTTTCTTTTCCTGCTCATTTCCATCCTTAGAGGAATTTTTCTTTCCAAAATCAGCCACCTTAAGATAGCCCTCTTCCTTTAAGACACTGAAATTAGCATAGAAATTCTCATTATCCTTTGTAGCTGTAACAGCCATCTTTGAATAAACGGCCGGTGGATAAAAAATTGATAAAAATCTCTGACATATAAGAACATACGCCCTTTTTGCCTCATGTGAGAGCTTTCCTAAATTTTCAAATCCTGTTCCCGTAGGTATTATTGCGTAGTGGTCAGTAATGGCCTTGTCATTGGTATATTTACTTTTCGCTATGGATTTATAAGCCTCTCCTGAAAGAATTTCATCAGTAAACTGAGAAAACTGAGGGAGCTTTCCTATTCCCTTTATATTTTTATCTATCACCTTTGCTATGGCTGTTGAAAGCACTCTTGCATCAGTTCTTGGATAGGTAGTAAGCTTCTTTTCATAGAGCTCCTGTGCTATGTTAAGAGTCTGATCAGGACTTATCTTCAGCACTCTGCTGCAGGTGCCCTGTAGCTCAGCAAGATTAAAGAGCAGCGGAGCATTCTTTTTTTCTGTCTTTCTGGTAATGTCAGTAATTACCATAGGTGACTGCGAGCTCTTTAGCTCATTTATAAGACCTTCTGCGCCATCTTTTTTCTTGAAGCCCTTTTCATTATAAAGAGCAGGAGTATTGAAATATTTTGATTTTTCATTTACTCTCCACTCTGCCGGGAACTTTGCAATATTTCCATCATTGTCCTTAGAAAAGGTTCCAAGCACACGGTAAAACGGTGTCTTTACAAAATCTCTTATTTCTCTTTCCCTTCTGACTACCATTCCAAGTACACAGGTCATTACTCTGCCTACAGCTATTACCGCCATATCTCTTCCAAGGAACTCTTTAACATCCCAGGAATACTTAAGTGAAAGTACTCTTGAGAAATTAATTCCCATAAGATAATCTTCCTTTGCTCTTAAATACGCACTATCTGAAATATTATCATATGCACTCTCAGGCTTAGCTTCACGGATTCCTCTAAGGATTTCCTCCTCTGTCTGAGAATCGATCCAAACTCTTCTTCTATCCTTATCCTTTGGTACCTTTGCCATCTGATCTACAAGGCGGTAGATATATTCTCCTTCTCTTCCCGAGTCGGTACACACATATATGCGTTCTACATCCTTACGGTTAAGGAGCGAGCTTACCACATCAAACTGCTTTTTAACCGCTGGTATTATTTCATATTTATATTCCTGTGGAATGAATGGAAGGGTTGTGAGAGACCATTTCTTTAAAGCCGGATCATAGCTTTCAGGGTAGCTCATTGTTACAAGATGACCAACGCACCAGGTAACTATGGCATCCTCAGCTTCAAGATAACCATCACCGCGCCTAAAATCCTTATTCAGAGCCTTCGCAAATTCCTGAGCAACACTAGGTTTTTCTGATATATATAAATACTTTGCCAAACTATAACCTCCTGATGTTGAATTCCACGATGTTTACATGCACAAAAATATAAGGCCATGTATGCACGTACATCCCCATGCATAACATAGCCTTAATATTTTAATATCATTTTATGTTTAAATCAAGTACTATTTATCATAATACTTAAACTAAACCAGATTAAAATTAGTTGATTCTAGCCTTTAATGCTGCGCTGAGTTCCTCATAGCCTGGCTTTCCAAGAAGAGCGAACATGTTCTTCTTATAGCTCTCAACACCTGGCTGGTTGAATGGGTTAACTGCAAGAAGATAACCTGAAACAGCACATGCAAACTCGAAGAAGTAAAAAAGCTCACCAAGAGACTCTTCATCGCGCTTTGCAACATTTACTACGAACTGAGGAACATCACCATCTGTATGAGCTACTCTAGTTCCCATCATTGCCTGCTGATTTACATAATTTACTGTCTTGCCTGCAAGATAGTTAAGACCATCTGTATCTACTGCTTCCTCTTCGATTGTAAAATCGTCTGTAGGCTGCTCAAGATTCATGATTGTCTCGAACATGACTCTTGATCCATCCTGAATGAACTGACCCATTGAATGAAGATCTGTTGTAAAATCAACTGATGCTGGGAAAATGCCCTTATTGTCCTTACCCTCTGACTCACCAAAGAGCTGCTTCCACCACTCACCAACGAAATGGAAAGATGGCTCGAAGTTTCCAAGGATTTCAACTGACTTTCCCTTTCGATATAATATATTTCTAGCGGCTGCATACTGCATTGATGGATTTTCATCAAATGAAGCACTCTTAACAAGCTTTCTCATGTTGTTTGCACCTTCCATGAGCTTATCAATGTCAGCACCACTAACTGCGATTGGAAGAAGACCTACTGCTGTAAGAACTGAGAAACGTCCTCCTACATCATCTGGAACTACAAAGCTCTCATAGCCCTTTTCATTAGCAAGGTTCTTAAGAGCTCCCTTAGCCTTATCTGTTGTAGCATAGATTCTCTTTGCTGCTTCCTCTTCGCCATACTTCTTAACAAGCTTTTCTCTAAGTACTCTGAAAGCTACTGCTGGCTCTGTTGTTGTACCTGACTTAGAAATTATGTTAAGTGAGAAATCACGGTCACCGATAACATCTACAAGATGCTTTAAATATGTTCCGCTGAGAGAATTTCCGCAGAAATAAATTTCCGGTGTCTTTCTCTGATCCTTTGGAAGCTCGTTGTAGAAAGTATGTCCAAGATACTCGATTGCTGCTCTTGCTCCAAGATATGAACCACCGATTCCGATTACTACGAATACTTCTGAATCTGAGATGATCTTCTTTGCTGCTGCCTTGATACGAGCAAATTCTTCCTTGTCATAATTCTCTGGAAGATCTACCCATCCAAGAAAATCATTTCCTGCGCCATTGCCATCAAGAACTTCCTTCTTTGCAGCTTCTGTCTGAGCTGTAATGAACTTAACCTCATCCTGGCTGATGAATTTCTTTGTTGCTGAATAATCAAATGTTACTGCTGACATCTTATATGCCTCCGTCTTTTAAACATTCTCCTTACTGCTTTTATTTAGCAGAAGTAGATACCATTGTTAAAAATATCACAGTAATTATATCACATTATAGTAAAAATAAAATGTGTTTTTTTCTACTCTTCACTTTTTTCAAAATTTTTGTGAAAATTGCACAAGTAGCGCACGATTGTACGTGACTTTTTTAGTATTTTTATATTTTCTCTGCTGCTAGGGCCCTATCGAGCCCTGCTAGATCTTTTATCACTCTGACCTTCGAAAAACCTGCTTTTTCTAGGAGCCCGCTTACTGCTTCCCCCTGGTCATAGCCTATTTCAAAAAACACTGCACCACCTGCTGATAATACATTTTTACTATTTATTCCTTGTATTATCCTTCTATATATATCAAGGCCGTCCTCTCCGCCGTCAAGTGCTAAATGAGGATCATTGTTCTTTACCTCTGGTTGAAGGGTATCTATTACCTTGGTCGGAATATAAGGTGGATTTGATACTAATACATCAAATTCCTCATTTATACCTTCAAAAAGGTCTGTCCTAATAAGCTCTGCCCTGCTGCCATTTTTCCTTGCATTTTCCCTTGCTACCTCAAGAGCCTTTTCCGAAATATCAGCTGCCACCACCTTTTTAGTAGCCACCTCTTGATCTATGGTTATAGCTATGCAGCCCGTTCCGGTACACATATCAAGAACTCTCGCCTCACCGCTTGGATATTTTTTCTTTATGTAGCTTATGACCTCTTCAACTAGTATTTCAGTATCAAAGCGCGGAATAAGAGTGTCACGTGTCACCTTGAACTGCCTTCCATAAAACGGAGCCTCTCCTATTATAAGCTGGACCGGGATCCTTTTTTTTCTTTTTTCTACAAGCTCAGCATACTTATCCACTGCTTCCTTAGTGCTTTCGTCATCTATGCACAGGGTGTAGTGGGTATAATCCCATTTCATAAGGAACATCAATAGCTCCTTTGCATCATTTTCCGCTTCCTCTATTCCTAGCTCTGCAAATGACTTAGCTGCCTCATTTACCAGCTCTCTATATCTTTTCATAACAAATCCTTTACTTATGCTCTGCTGCGCCTTATTTCATACATCAAAAGTGAAGCTGCAACTGCTGCATTAAGGCTCTCTACCTTACCGTCCATCGGTATTCTTACTCTTACATCTGCTTTTTCTGCTGTTTCCCTGGTAAGTCCATTTGCCTCATTTCCTATAATGACGCCCTTTCCTGCATAGTCCTCATTGCTTACAGCCCTATAATCTTCACTTCCCGGAAGATATGCTGCATAAAGCCTGGTTCCTGCCTTTTGAAGTTCATCTAAGGTTCCCTGAAAGTCTTTTACATAAATAAATGGCATGCGGAATATTGTTCCCATGGTAGAGCGGACAACCTTTGGATTAAAAACATCAACGCAGCCCTGTGACATTATCACAGCATCCATTCCGGCGCCTTCTGCTGTACGGATTATCGTTCCTATGTTCCCCGGATCTCTTACATCCTCTAAGATTATAAGATTTAGGGTATCCTTTGGTCTATCGCCCTTATATTTTCCTGATAAAAGGCCCTCTAGAGTGTATTCCGGCATCTTAGTCACTGTCAGGACTCCCTGCGGAGTAACAGTTCCTGATACCTTCTCAAACACATCATCGCTCATTACCTCTGCTTCAGGGGCAATATCATCATTTCTTCCCCTAAAGCTGTCTGATACATAAACTGAATCTACAAGGCCTGCTTTTACTGCCTCTAAATACACCTTTGGTCCCTCACAAATGAAAAGGCCGCGTTCTTTTCTTTCACGCGGCTTATTCATTAGGGCCATAAGCGCTTTTACTTTTTCATTATGTAAGCTCGATATCATTTCTTATGTCCTTTATCTTGAAGTTGTATAGCTTTTCATAGAAAGCCGATCACACAGCTTCCTCCTGCTTTGCAAGCTTTGCTGCCTGGTCTGCTGAGGTAAGCGCATCTATTAGCTCCGTAAGATCTCCATTCATTATCTCTATAAGATTATGAGTAGTGAACTTTATTCTATGATCTGTGCAGCGTGTCTGAGGGAAATTGTAGGTTCTGATTTTTTCTGAACGGTCTCCTGTTCCGATCTGACTTGCACGCTCTGCTGCTTCCTTATCATGCTTCTTTTCCTGCTCAAGATCGAAAAGCTTGGCACGAAGTACTCTAAGAGCCTTGGCACGGTTCTTGAGCTGTGACTTTTCTTCCTGACACATGATTACGATGCCTGTAGGATAGTGAGTAAGACGAACTGCTGAGTCTGTTGTATTTACGCACTGACCTCCGTTTCCGGTTGATCTAAAAACATCAATTCTATAATCCTTAGGATCGATATTTACTTCTACTTCATCTGCTTCCGGCATTACTGCTACTGAAGCTGTTGAGGTATGAATTCTTCCACCTGACTCGGTTACAGGAATTCTCTGAACACGGTGCACTCCGCTTTCGTACTTAAGCTTTGAGTAAGCTCCATTTCCTGTTACAATGAGAGTTATTTCCTTATAGCCGCCAAGGCCGTTCTCACTTACGTTTGTTGTTTCAACCTTAAATCTCATGCGGTCGAAATATTTCATATACATTCTGTAAAGATCTGCCGCAAAAAGTGCTGCTTCATCTCCTCCAACACCCGCTCTGATTTCCATTACGACGTTCTTTTCATCATTTGGATCCTTTGGGATAAGAAGAAGGGTAAGCTCCCTTGCAAGCTCCTCTTCATCTCTTTTTGCCTGTGCAAGATCTTCTCTTGCCATGGCCTTCATGTCCTCATCTGGATCTGTATCTATTATTTCAAGAGAATCCAGCTGAGTCTGCTTCGCTTCCTTATACTTTCTATAGGTGGTCACTAAAGGCTCTAAATCACTGCTTTCCTTCATAAGACTCTGATATCTTTTCGCATCAGAAGCTACATCCGGTGCTGCGAGTGAAGATGCTATTTCCTCGTAGTGTCCTTCAAGTTCTTCCATCTGTTCAAACATAATTACCTCTTTATTACTTTAAAATCTAACCTTTTACTACTTATTTCTTATTCTTATTTCTTATTCTTCTTTTCTTCTGCAAGCTTTTGTCCTGCATCATTTACAACTGCATCAATACCTGACATTTCTACAATCGTTTTATTTCCCGTATAACTGAACACTCTGTCAAAGGCCTTTGAAATATCATCAGTAGGCATATTTTCCTCTTCATGATTTTCCTGAAGAAGCTTTAGCGCTGCACGCTTTCTTGCCTCTTCTGCCTCAGCTATTCTCTCAAGCCTTTCATTTCTAGGCTCTATCTTTGCTTCAGTCTTTACCTCTGCTGCCTTTACTTCTTCTGTCTTTGCATCTGCCTTTACCTCAGACTTTACTTCTTCTGTCTTTGCATCTGCCTTTACCTCAGACTTTACTTCTTCTGTCTTTACTTCTGCTGTCTTTACTTCTGCCTTTACCTCTGGAGCATTTTCCTTCGCAGCTTTCTCAGCCGCTTCCTCCGAAGCTTTTTTCTGCTCCCAAGGCTTTATAAGAGTATTCTCATTAACATGGGCTGCTGCAAATTTTCTATCAAGATTGCTTAATATATCATCGCTCTTTTTTGCACTGCCATTTGCAGTATTCTTCTTAGCAGATGCAACATTTCCCTGAGTCTGATTGAATTTCTTATTCTTATTTTTCTTTTTCTTCTTGCTCTTTTTATTTTGATTATTCTCTTCTACTAAGGCCCCTGCAGCTACCTGCTTTTCTTTTCCCATCATCTGGGCAACGCTGTCTATTACAAAGCTATCTCCTGCCTTTCCTGACAGTTCGTCTTTAGAAAAGCTATTAAGACCCTCGCCTTTATTTTTGATTGCCGGATAATTTATCTTCATTTCAATGGCACTCAGCTTTCTGCCTGATTTCACATCAGCCAAATAAGCCTTCCAGTTGAATACCGAATTAACTGCTGCCATTCCTACTTCTATCATTTTATCATCCGGCTCTTTTGTCGTAAGCATCTGCATCCAGAAGCCCGGCTTTGATATTATTCTTACTAAAACTCCTTCATGGCTTCCTGCATAACGGATAAATTCATAGGCAATTCCTGCTATTACAGGTATGAGCAAAATTCTCAGAACATATCTGAGCCAAAGAGTATCAACTCTTATGAACATAAATACCACAAAGGTTATGAGCATTACAAAGATCAAAAAGCTAGTTCCGCATCTTTTATGATAGCGGCTTGCTGCTCTTACATTTGCTACTGTAAGTTCATGTCCGGTTTCTAAGCAGTTTATGCATTTATGCTCTGCTCCATGATACATAAAAGTCCTCTTTATATCCTTCATCTGCGATATAAGAAGGATATATGCAATGAATATTCCTATTCTGATGAAGCCTTCTATCAAAAGTATGATAGTCTTTGATGGTATCTTTGACGCAAGGAGATTTGATAAATAGAATGGAAGCATTCCAAATATAACAAGCGCTAAAACAACTGATATTATTACAGTTATTATATCTCCAGCACTCGATTCATATTTTTTCGTTTCTACAATACCCTCGCCATTTGTCTTTGCAGCTTTTTTATTTTTGTCGTCCTCTTCATCATCGTAAAAGCTGGCCGAGTATGTGAGGGCCTTTGTTCCTATGTATAGCGAGTCAAAAAAGGATACTACTCCTCTTATTATCGGAAGCTTTAATAACTTATTATCTTCCCTTCCTGCACCGATATGTTCTACATTTACTGCAATTTTTCCTTCCGGGGTCCTTACTGCCGTACCAACCGCGCTCATGTTTCTCATCATGACGCCTTCAAGGACCGCCTGTCCACCAATACGTGATGAAACAACCTTTGTTTTGTCGCTCATATGCCTCCTTGGTCACTTAGGCTTTGCCTTCTATTTCAATTACTCTTATTCCTTAATCCTTTAATTTTCCTATGCAAATATACATAAATTGCCCTTTTAATTTTGCCGGGCATTTTTTGTTACAAATATCCAATTTTTTCCAAACGTACAAAAAGAGCTTGAGAATGTATAATTCTCAAGCTTTTAATTTTTGATATTAATCTACTATTTGTTTAAGCCATATCTACGATTGAACTTCTCAATAGCACCACGAGCTGCTGCTGTCTTCTGCTGTCCTGTGTAGAATGGATGGCACTTTGAGCAAATTTCTACGTGGATTTCCTCTTTTGTTGAACCTGTTACGAATGTATTTCCGCAGTTGCAGGTTACTGTTGCCTGATAATAAGTTGGCTGAATGTCTGACTTCATAATTATACCTATCCTTCCGTATAGCGATTCCTAACCGATATACATGATATTTTATTTTTTACTGTGCACTATCGCACAGCCTTTATAATATAACATATATTATTCTACTTTGTCAAGCAGTTTTTTTAGTAAGCTACTATTATGCCTCCATCGTTAGCATACATGCTGCTTACTCCTGCTGTGTCTACAATAAATGCATCCTTGAACTTTACAAGAGATAATAATTCTTCTTTCACGCTCTCTGCTCTTTCTTTTGCGTTGCAGTGAGCTATGGCTAAAATTCTATTTTCAGGATCCTTTACTTCTTCAGCTATTCTTGCTGCCATTTTAGAGAGGGCCTTTTTCATTCCTCTTGCCTGATCTCTCTTTACTATTCCGCCATCCTCACCTGCCATTATTCCCTTAATATTAAGAACTCCGGCAAAGGAAGCTACAAATCTGCTTACTCTTCCATTCTTTACTAGAACATCGAGAGAATCCAGCACAAAGTAGGTGCTAAGATTATCTCTAAAGCTTCTTACTTCTTCTAATATATCAGGATAAGACATTTTTCTTTCATAGCATTCCTTTATTTTTAATGCAATAAGAGTCTGCCCTACTGATGCTGATTTTGAATCTACTATACATATCCTTGCCTTTGGATGTTCTTCTAAATAGATTTTTTTTGCAAGTACTGCACTATTAAAGGAACCAGATAGCTTTCCTGAAAGGGTTATTACAAACACCTCATCTGCTCCTTCAAAGTTTTCCATAAATGCATCCGGTGATGGGCATGCTGATTTAGCTGCATCATTAGTCTTTTTCATCTGAGCTAAAAATTCCGCCTGATTAAAGCCTTCATCATCCTTAACTCTATACTGTCCGCCTACTTCTAAGGTAAGAGGCACTAACGTCACCATTCCCTCTTTTTTCATCCCAGGTGTGAGGTCTGTACATGAGTCACCTATAATTTTATATGACATACTTTTCTCCATTTTTAAAATCCAAACACACATTAACTTAACTAATTACTATGTTTTTTATTTTACAACACCAAGTTTTTGTTGTCAAGGACATGTAGTATTTAATACTATATGTTGTACACTTTAACTTCATCTGTATAATTATTTCAACATAAACCGGCATTTGTTTGCTTTATGATTTCCATCTTATTTTCACTCTTTAAAATGCCTTCTAACCCTCATTATTTCAGTAAAAAATTAAGTATTAATTCTTCATTTTCAGGTTGATTTATGCCAAATTTTAAACTATAATTGTCTATGTTAGACTTTTGTTTTTTTATATGATGAATTTGGTTTGTTTGTTTAAAATTTTACTTTAAAAGGAGATTTTAATATGCTTGAAGATCTTAAGGAACGCGTTTACAAAGCTAATATGATGCTTCCACAGTACGGACTCGTTACTTTTACATGGGGAAATGTCAGCGAGCTTGATGAGGAAAGTGGTATTTTCGCTATCAAGCCTAGCGGTGTTGATTACAATCTTTTAACTCCAGATGACATGGTTCTTATTGACCTTGATGGAAATAAGGTTGAGGGTAAGTTCAATCCTTCTTCTGATACTCCTACTCATCTCGAGCTCTACAGAAACTTCCAGTCTATCGGCGGTGTTTGCCATACTCATTCTTCTTATGCTACCAGCTGGGCTCAGAGCGGCAGAAGCATCAAGTGCTATGGCACTACTCATGCTGATTATTTCTACGGCGACATCCCTTGCCTTCGCTGCCTTACTGCAGAGGAAATAGAGGAAGCCTATGAGCTTAATACCGGTAAGCTCATCGTTAATGAATTCAAGAGACTTGGCATCGACCCTGATGCTGTTCCTGCTTGCCTTTGCAAGAACCACGGTCCTTTCTCTTGGGGAAAGAACGGCAAGAAGGCTGTTGAGAGTGCTGTTGTTCTTGAAGAAGTTGCTAAGATGGCTTATAGAACCGAGCTCATCAATCCAAAGGTTGAAGAAACTCCTCAGTTCCTTCAGGATAAGCATTATTTCAGAAAGCACGGAGCTAATGCTTACTATGGTCAGGGCGGCGAGCACTAAGCTTTGCTTAAGGCTTTAATCGGACTTTTAAACTTTTCAGGCTATAACACTGCTTTAGTGTTATAGCCTTTTTCATGCTATAATAAGAATACAAAAAAAGCTATGGTCAGATTTTTCAATCTAGCCATAGCTTATTTTTATATCATATTTTTTTACTTCTTATGCAATTTTTTTGTACAGTCCTTATTGCGCAATGTTTCTTACATAATCCTTCTTGTGCAATATGTCTTATATAGTCAGCTTTTGTATAATCTATCAGTTCTTTTCTGAAAGAAGCTGCATTATCTTATTGCTTCTTGTTACGAATTCTGTCATCTCTGCTGGTGTCAACTGACGCTGGCTGATAAGTGCAAGGTCATAGAGCTGCTTTACGAAAATGTCAGTATTCTCTGCTTCCTGATTATCATAAACATACTTTACAAGATCGTTGTTTGCATTGAGGGTAAGTGTGATCTGCTCTGGGAACATGTCATCCATTCCACCTGAACCCATTGCATACATCTTCATCATATCCTGCATGCGGCGATTATCCTCTGAAAGAGTTACGATTGATGAAATACTTGCATCCTTTAACTTTTCTACCTTTACATCAAGCTTATCCTTTGAAAGCACCTTTCTAAAGAGGGCTGTCAATTCGTCATTTTCCTTCTTTGCTGCTTCCTTATCTGCTTCTGTCTCTTCTTCCTTAAAGGTCTCTGTAACGTCTGCATCTATTCTCTGGAAACGCACCTTATTATTATCCTGCTCAAGCTTTGAAATAAATGGCTGGTCAATCTTATTTGTAAGTACAACTGCATCAAGATTCTGTGCCTTGAACATATTGATGTACTGGCTCTGCTGAACTTCATCTGTTACATAGTAAATTATCTTACGGTTGTCCTTTTCAGGTGCTGCATTTGCTGTATTGGCTGCATTTGCAGAATCTGTGCTTGCTGCATCATCCTTCTTTTCTTCTTCCTTATCCCAATCTTCTCCGTAAGCTTCCTTTAAATATTCCTCTTCTGATACAAACTTTCCATTGATTGTTCTAAAGATAAGAGCTTCATTTACCTTCTTTGCGAACTTATCATCCTTGAGAACTCCGTACTTTACGAATGGGCTGATATCATCCCAGTACTTCTCGTAATTTTCCTTATCTACCTTATAAAGACCTGTAAGCTTTTCTGCTACCTTCTTTGTGATGTAATCTGAAATCTTCTTTGCGAAGCCATCATTCTGAAGTGCACTACGAGATACATTAAGTGGAAGATCCGGACAGTCGATTACACCCTTTAAAAGAAGTAAGAATTCCGGAATTACTTCCTTAATATTGTCTGCTACGAATACCTGGTTATTGAAGAGCTTTATCTTTCCTTCAATGGACTCATATTCCATATTGATCTTAGGGAAATAAAGAATACCCTTAAGGTTGAATGGGTAATCCATGTTGAGATGAATCCAGAAAAGTGGCTCCTTATAATCGTGGAATACCTTACGATAGAAATCCTTATACTCTTCCTCTTTGCAATCCTTTGGTGTCTTTGTCCAAAGCGGATTCTTATCATTTAATGGCTTTGGTGCAGGAATTCCGGCTTCTGCTTCCTTCTTTAATTCATCAGCCTTTTCCTGAGTACGAGCTGCTTCCTTCTTTGCATCCTCTGCCTTTTTCTTTAATTCTTCATCATCTGGTGCTGCTGATGCGGCTTCATCGGCAACCCTTGCTTCTTCCTGCTTCTTTTCTGCTTCAGCTGCCTTCTCTGTTGCTTCCTTCTGCTTCTTTTCAAGATCTTCTATTGCCTTCTTCTTATCAGCTTCTACTGTATCAAGATTTGTATAGAAGATGTCTGTTGGCATGAATGAGCAATACTTTTCAATTACTTCTTTTACTCTATATTCATTTGAGAATTCATAGCTGTCTTCATTTAAGTAAAGTACAATCTTTGTTCCACGCTCTGTGCGGTCGCCTTCACTCATTTCGAAGGTTGTTCCTTCATCCGATTCCCAATGAACGGCCTTTGCACCTTCCTTGTATGAAAGTGTGTCGATAGTTACCTTATGAGCTACCATGAAGGCTGAATAGAAACCAAGTCCGAAATGTCCGATGATCTGGTCTTCATTTGCCTTATCCTTATACTTTTCAAGGAAATCTTTTGCTCCTGAGAATGCAATCTGATTAATATACTGCTTTACTTCATCCTCAGTCATACCGATACCATTATCGATAAACTCTATTGTCTTAAGGTTTGAGTCTGTATTTACCTTTACCTTGAACTCATTATCCTCTGGGATTGTATAATTGCCCATAAGTGCAAGCTTCTTAAGCTTTGTGATTGCATCACAGCCATTTGATATAAGCTCACGGATAAAAATATCATGATCTGAATAAAGCCACTTTTTAATTATCGGAAATATATTATCCGAATTAATTGATAAATTTCCCTTTTCAACTGCCATTTTAATTTCCTCCTATATATATACGGGCATTTGATAATGCTCATTTTTGTTTCTTTTACTCAAAATATAATATCACTATTTATTTTAAATGTCAACAAAAATTTAGCACTCAAGTTTAATGAGTGCTAACAAAAGCATATAAAAATAAAAGCCATGGTCCCTTTACATGACCATGACTTTTACAGATAATCTTTTAATTAAATTCTTTTAACGAAAAACTTTTAAAGTAAATCTTTTAACGAAAAACTAAAAAACATTCCATAAATTATTATATTATAAAAGCTGAATTCCTGCTGCTTCGCATTTATTCATTGTGTCCTCTGTCCAAAGTGAGCTCTGTACCTCACCGATATGAGCCTTTCTAAGGAAGAAGAGACAGATTCTTGACTGTCCGATTCCGCCACCGATAGTATATGGAAGCTTCTTTTCAAGAAGTGCCTTCTGGAATGGAAGATTCTCTCTTTCTTCGCAGCCACATATCTTTAACTGCTCTCTAAGTGCCTTCTCATCTACACGGATTCCCATTGATGAAAGCTCGAGAGCGCTTCCTAATACTGGGTTGTAAACAAGAATGTCACCGTTGAGATTCCAATCATCATAGTCTGGTGCACGAAGGTCGTGAGGCTCTCCATTTGAAAGCTTTCCACCGATTCCCATTATGAATACTGCGCCGTTTAGCCTTGTAATTTCATTTTCTCTTTCCTTTGGTGTCATGTTTGGATACATGCGAAGAAGTTCTTCTGCTGTAATGAAGGTAATTTCTTCCGGAAGGATTTCATCCATATAATCATACTTGTCTACGATATAATGCTCTGTATCCTTAAGTGCTGCATAGATGCTGCGTACTGTGCTCTTAAGAGTTGCTTCATTACGCTCATCCTTATAGATGATTTTTTCCCAATCCCACTGATCTACATAAAGTGAGTGAAGATTATCTGTTTCCTCATCACGGCGTATGGCACTCATATCTGTATAAAGGCCTTCTCCATAAGCAAAACCATATCTCTTAAGTGCATATCTCTTCCACTTTGCAAGTGAATGAACTACCTCTGCCACCTGGCCATTCTGTTCCTTTATATCAAAGCTTACCGGACGCTCTACTCCATTAAGATTATCATTAAGACCTGACTGTGGTGTTACAAAAAGTGGTGCTGATACTCTTGTAAGATTGAGCTGCTTTGCAAGCTGTCTTTCAAAATGATCTTTGATCTGCTTAATTGCTACTTCTGTGTCTTTGACACCAAGAGCACTTTTATAGCCCTCTGGGATAATTAAACTCATGTCGAACCCTCCTGTTTTGTTATTCCGCTTTTAACATATTATTATGCAATATTTCTTTTTTAAAGTCAATAGCTTTAAAAACACAAACCATTCTGCATTGTATCTTTAGAACAACAAAAAAGGCGCACTGAACAATGCAGTACGCCTTTGTATTGCTGAAAAGATTATATCACAAAAGTTTAAAAAATCAAGTTATTTTTTCATCAAAGCTGATTTTTATTATCAGCTTATCTGCTTTATATTCTGCTTTTATTATGCCTCCCATTCTGCCGACAAGTGTCTTTGCTATGGATAGACCAAGTCCTGTAGAATGGTGCGCCGCCTCTACTGTATAGAATCTATCGAACAGTCTTTCTACCTCAACTGCAGATATTTCCTTTGCAGTATTTGAAAATTCTATATCTCCATTTTCATAAAGCGTTATTTTCAGATCACCGTCACTGTACTTGACTGCATTATTAATAATATTTGAAAAAACTCTCTGCAGGGCCTCCTTATTCAATTTCCTGATTATGCGTTTTTGCGTAATAGTAATTTCAGGAGCTATTCCCCTTCCTGAAAGCTCAGGATAAAAGCTGCTTATGCTCTCTGCTAGCACCTGATTTACAAATACATCTTCAGTTTCCATATTATTATCGTCTGATAATACTACAGAATATCTAAACAGCTCTTCGGTCAGCTGCTTCATCAGCTCTGCCCTGTCCTTCATTATGTTAATGTACTTTGCCTTTTTTTCCTCATCATCGGTCTTTTGCATCATTTCAAGATAGCCATATATTGCCGTAAGAGGCGTGCGGATATCATGCGATATGTTAGTTATCGCATTCTTCACTTCTATATTTCCCTGGTAATATTGAAGCTGCTCTTTTCTTAAGAGCTTTAGCTGAGTATTAATATTTTCAGCAAGAGCAATCATATCCGCATCCCTCGATGATATGTCTATCAAGGTATTTGTATCATTTCCTATTTTCTCGGTAAAGGCCTCTGATATTTCCCTTGCCGATTTCTTTACTAGATATAGCTTAACCAACAAAAATATAATGATAGCAACCGCTATAACGAGGCAATAAATCATGCATTCTCCTATTTTATATCACATTTTTTAAAATGGAATAATCCTACACCACAAAGTATTACAATCAGAACCAACGAAATAATAAAGTTCTTTTCAATACCATCTGCAACCACTCCATAAGAAAAAGTAAACGTGTTGCTCTGCGGAAATATTCTTGATATAAGATCCAATATTTCATTATCTTTCTTAAACATTCCAAGCACTAAAGAAATATTTAATAAATATTGAACCACTAAAACTACAATAGTTATTTTTCCGCCGCTCATGAAGTTTCCTATTACTAAGGAAAGTAATGTTCCTGTAGCGATTATCATCAAATACAGCGCAAGTAGTGAAACTAAAACAGCTTCTGCCTTATATCCATCATAACCAAAAGCAAGTACAGCAACTGAGATAACTGTTACCTCATAGCATAAAAAATAGATAAACGCTGCAACACTCATTGTAATAAGATTTGAAAAAAACATCTCAGTGCGTGTATGACCTGAGATCAATCTATTTCTTATAGTGCCATGATTATACTGAGATTCAAGCATTATTGCCACAGTCGCACTCGCTGCAAAAGGGATTACAATTGATGCAAAGCTAGGTGAAAAGCCTAATATATTCTCACTCGTAAGTACCAAGTCTGAACCTTCAGGCATATTAAAATTTGGAAATAAGACGAAGCCAGCAGAAAATAAAACTCCAGCTCCTATGCATATCAGGTTTATCAAGTAAAAGAACTTATTCTTTAGCAGTTCATGAATATTAACATTAATAAGCTTACTCATTATCTTCACCTCCGACCATTGAAAGGTAATAGCTTTCTAGGCTCTCATCCTTCTCTTCTATTTCAAGCACTTCGCAGTCTTCGTCTGCAAGCGCAAGTGAAAGCTTTGTAATATTTATCTTTGCATACACATCAGCATGCTCTGCATCAATGATGGTATATTCAACATTCATTTTATCAAGAACCCTAGATAAGGTGGCGGTATTGTTCACCTTTACCCTCATGCATTTGCGGCAGGCTTCTTCAAGGTCCCTTGCGCTAATTTCCTTTACTATTCTTCCCTTATCTATAAAGCCGTAATGTGTAGCAAGTTTTGATAATTCATCAAGAATATGTGAAGATATCAATACAGTTATTTTTTTCTCTCTATTAAGCTTTAATATAAGCTCACGTATATCAACAATTCCTTGTGGATCAAGGCCATTTATCGGTTCGTCTAAAACTAAAAAGTCTGGATTGCCACAAAGAGCAACAGCTATTCCTAATCTCTGTCTCATGCCAAGAGAAAAATCCTTTGCCTTTTTCTTTCCAGTTCCTTCAAGTCCTACTAACTTTAACAGTTCTTCAATTCCATCGAATCCAGGTATTCCAAGCGTGCGGTATTGCTGCTTTAAATTATCCTCTGCTGTCATATCTAAATATAGCGCCGGACTCTCAACAACAGCTCCCATTCTGCGTCTTTCCTTTGAGATCTTCTTATCCGTATTCTTTGTGCCATACAGCTCATAATCTCCGCCAGTCGGTAATTGCAGTCCGCAGATTACTCTGATCAAAGTAGTCTTTCCTGCTCCATTTTTTCCAACAAAACCATAGATTGAATTCTTTGGAACATTCATGGTCAGGTTACTTAGAGCTTTAAAATTCTTATAATCCTTACACAAATCATTTGTTTTCAGAACATAGTCCATTTTTCATTTCCTCCTTGCTCTTTCTGAAAACATAATAGCATATATCAGTTAAGAAAACGGTTAAGAGAATGGTTAAGATTTAGTTAAGATTTATCAGAAATCATAAACCCTATTCCCCAGACTGCGGAAATATACTCTTCTCCTATGACCGCCTTTATTTTTTTCCTCAGATTATGAATATGGATTTTCAGAGAATCCTCAGTGCAATCAGGCGTATCCTCACTTATTCTTTCTAGAATGGTCAGCTTTGTCACTACCTGCTCCGGCTTTTGCATCAAGAGCTTTAAGATGGCATATTCAGTTCTTGTCACCTTTATTTCTTCTTTTCCCGCACGTACTATATGTGAATCAAGGTCAAGTTCTAATTCATTATAATGAAGCACCTTAGCTGATGCCTCTGTTTCTTTTTTTCTGAGCTGCACCGTAATTCTAGCAAGAAGCTCATCTATGTTAAAAGGCTTTGTAATATAGTCTGCAGCCCCTGCAAGAAGAAGTCCTACCTTATCTGATACATCAGCTTTTGCACTCACTACTATAACTGGAATGTCTTTTATTTTCGGCAATAATTTTTCTCCTGAAAGTCCTGGAAGCATAAGGTCTAGAAGAATCAGATCCGGGCATGTCTTCTCTAATAATAGCAAGGCTTCAGTTCCAGAATACGCTTTTTCTACTGAATATCCTTCATTCATAAGCGCTTCTGAAACCATCTCATTAATGCTCATGTCATCATCTATAATCAATATATTAGCCACATTCTCACCTCATATATTTTTTTACAATTATAACATTTACATCCTCATTTATCAATATCCCAGAAATTTTGAAATTATTTTTCGATTAAAGAAGCGGTGTTTAAATACGCAGCATTAATCTCCGTCAAAAAAGCAGCACCAAATAGTGCTGCTTTCATGACAACTAAGGAATCAGCAATTAAAATCTCTGCTTTCATGGCAGGTAAAATATATCACCTGGTAATTCATTGCTATTTCCTTCATGAATTCTTTTGCTCCTGCTAAATGCTTGTCATCTAAATTCACAAAAGGATCATCTAAGATCACCATAGGCTTTTCATTTTTGTACATTACATCAAGCATGGCAAATCTTCTGCAAAGCCCTACCATATCTCTATAGCCGGCACTTAAAAGTGCTATGTCTCTTTGCTGACCTGCTGCTGATAAGGTCAGCTCTAAATGAGCATCTAACTCATATTTACTATCCGATTCTCCTAGCCCCGTTGCATTTAAAATGGCATAATACTTATCAAATAAATCCTTTACAGGCTTTACGAACCTTACATTATAATTTACCTTTGCCTTTTCTAAATACTCTAAGGCCGCCTTTGCTATTTCTGCCTTAAGGCGAGCTTTATTTCTTTCCTCCTTCAGCTCTTCAAGCTCTGCTTCTTCATCATAGATTTTATTAAGCTCTGCTTCGAAGATGCCATATTCATTTTTCAGCTCATTTATTTTTCCTGCTAATTCCTGAATATTTCTGGAATTATTAGATAATCTTTCATTTAATACATCAAGTGATAGCTCTTCCTTTGCCTCTTCCATCTTTTTATAATCAGCTTCAACTTTTTTCAATTCATTTACGTCTATCTTTTCAGAAAAAGCCTTAAGTTCCTCTTCAGCACGGCTCAAATTCTCTTTAGCCTTGTTAAAAGAATTGACATGCTCTTTTATTTCAATCAGCTGCTTATTTATTTCGCTTTTTTCTTCAAGATTATATTCTTTCAGGAAGTAATTTACTTTATTTCTGAGCTCTGCTGCCTTATCAATATTTTCCTTGGCGTTTTTATTTTTTCCAGTCAACCTGAAAAATTCATTCATGTCTATTTCAAGCTTTGTAACAGCTTCATGATATTTATCTTCTTCTGCTTCTAGCCCAAACCCCTTAAGATAAGAAACCATCTCTTCCCTGGCTTTCTTTAATTTCTCTTCTAGGCCTGAATTTATAAATCTTTTTTCCTTCTCCTTTAGCTTTTCAAATCTATCTGCCTTTACATTAAGAGCTGATAATTCATTTCCTACAGTATATTCATTAAAGCTGATGGAATTTTCTTCAAAGAAGGTCTTTACTCTTTTATCGATGCTATCAATTTTCATTTCATCATTTTCTATATCCTGATGATAATTCTTATATTCTACAGCTTCTGATAGCTTAATCTCTCCTTTTTCCTGCATCTCTCCTTCTTCATTTACTTTTAAGGCTTCACTTTTAATTAAAGAAAGCTCATCCTTCAGCTTTTTACAAGCACTGTTTCTTGCTGCAAAACTTATTAGTGATATTACAGCGCCTAGCACCATAAGAATTATTCCGAGAACACTTTTCTTTAATGCTAAGAGCACAATTCCTGCTATCAGAAGAATTATTCCAAGTACTAATCCTGTAAAGAAGCCCGCTCCTTTCTTTTCAAGCTCTGCCCTTTTTTCAGCTTCTCTTTTTTCAAGCTCTGCTATTTTCATTTCCTTTTCATGAACCAGCCTCTGCTTTCTGAAAAGCTCCTCCTGCTCTAGCTTATTTATTATAGTCTTTTCTCCGGCTTTTTTAGTCAAGAGCGCATTCTTTAACGCTTCTCTCTTTGACCATTCTCCTGAGAGCTCTAAAAGCTCCCTCTTTGGCTCTGAAATATTTTTAAATACTTTTTCTAATTCTGAAAGCTCGCTTTTTTCATCTATCGTAAGAGCATTTCTGCGCTCCTCTTCCCTTACTCTTTCAAAGGCATCAGCTAATGCGCGACCTTCATTTATCTTTATTGTATCTGGAATCTGTTTCTCAAATTCTGATCTTATGACCTCAAGCTTTTCCTTTTCAGCCTGATTTAAGGTATTTAATTTTACATTTTCAAGGAACACATCAAGGGTTCCTGCTTCATCTATGAGTTCTGTAACACCCTTCGCCTCTGGTACCTTTAATTCTAATTCTCCGCTAGCATTTCTATTATTAAAATACGCTTTCTCTCTATCATAATCTAAAGATGCACTGTCCTTATTTTTTACATAAGAAGAATATTTTTCCAGGATAACTCCGGCATCCTTTGCTTTTCCAATTTTTCTATTCTTTTCTTCTATGTCTTTATTTTCAGCTTCTAATTTTTTCTTTTCTAAAAAGTCTCCTTCCATTTTTCCATTTATTTCTCCAAGGCTTTTCTCTAAATTTCCCTTCCGCCTGACATCGGCTTCTACCAAGGATATTCTTTCATTAAGAGCATGTAATATTCCGCCCTTTCTTTTTTCTGAATAAGCATTTACATCCGAGTTTAACTTCTTTATTGCCTCATCGCATTTTTCCATATCTGCTGAAAAAGCGTCTATGCTATTTGATGCATTTGAATTTCCGATTCTTGCATATATTTCTGAAGTAACATTTACCGTCACCTTTCCCTGTCCGATATATACGCTATTTATAAAGGATTCTTCATCTATTTTGAAAAGCTCTTCTCCTATTTTTTCACTATAATCATCACTTAAAAGATTAGTTACATTATCATATAGGGCAAAGCTTTCTTCTAATGCCTTTGCCGCAGAAGCAGCATTTTTCACGCTTTTTGCCGGCTTTTTCAGGCCAAAGGTCCTCTCCAATCTATATTCCCTGCCTCCTGCTTCAAACACCAGATTTCCGCCATATATTCCGCCCTGCCAAGGATAATACTTTAATCTTTCATTTTCTTCGGCTTTTCTTTTTCCATCTCCATAAAAGCCAAAGAACATCACTCTTATAAAGGCCGCGAGCGTCGATTTTCCTTCTCCATTTTCATTTAATATGCTATTCATTCCTTCTTTAAAGGAATAGTCTTTATTTGATAGTGTCCCGAAATTTATTACATGGCATTTTATTATTTTCACGCCTCTCTCCTTCCTATCGCCTTAAATCTATTTTAATTCTTTCCACCATTTAGCGCATCCAGCGCACATTTTATTATCAGCGATTTCTTCTCTTCATCCAGGGATGCATCTGCCTTTACAAGCCTTACAAGCTCTCCCTTTAGACTTGCATCATTTTCAAATAAATTATAATCGACCTTTATTCTTGTCTCATCTTTCACTTTTACATGGTAATAATCATTTTCAAAATGTTTTAATATAAGCTGCTCATCCTTGTCCTCTGCTAATGGATAATCCCCTGTCAGAGTAATTTTAAGTATGTCACTTGAATCAGCACCTATTTTTTCTATTTCTTTTTCTATGGCATTATTTATATCCATGCTGCCTTCGCAGGAAGAGACATCAGTTTTTACTTCAAACAGCCTTCTTTTTGCAAATTCGACAAAGCTAGGCGAGCCTTCTTTTAATTCTAAAGTATCTTCATCTATGTTAAGTACTACAAAGCCATGTCCTCTTTGCTCAAAGCCTGCTGCCCTCTTTATTCTTTTTTCCGCTATGCTCTCAAAGCCGTTTGAGCTGTCTATGCTTACCACATTTTTTGCAGCTCCTTCATCCATTTCACATTCATCAAAGCCCCTGCCCTCAAGACAGCCCGGATAGCAATATAAGCCTCTTGGCAGCAGAGTTCCGATTTTATGCTGATGAATATGCCCAAGTGCTAGATAATCTATATTCATATTTTTAAGCTCGCTCAGATTTATTATTTCTTCTTTTCCCTCGCTCTTATAATCTGAGAGCTGACCATGGAGTGTTACTATATTAAAATCCTGCGCATCTAATTCCAGGCCAAGACTTAGCTTTTTTGAATTGCTCTCATTTAATTCCATTCCTGAAATAGTTATTCTTTTAGGCCTTTTAGCTATCTCATCATTAGCAATCTCACCTGCAAGAGCTTCCTCTGCTATAACATATTTTGTCCAGGTGTCTTTAAAGGTCTTATAATTTAATGGCGGAGTATCATTTACTGAATATAGGCCTGCTTCATCATGATTTCCCTTTAAATAATAGAAATCTATGTCTGGATTTGCCTTAATGATTTTTTGAACATTTACCTTATAGCTACTTGCCGGATTTTTGGTATCGAAAAGATCTCCCGCTATGATTATGGCTGATACATCATTGCTCGCCGCATAGCTTACCATTCTATTAAAGCTCTCAAATATTTCCGCATTTCTTTCCTTCGCCTTTTCCTTGTCAAAATTAGTTCCAAGCTTTGAGGCCAAATGAATGTCAGCACAATGAATTATTTTCATGCTCCTCTTACCCCTTTCCATATGATATTCTTTTTTGGGCAAACAATCCCCCAATTTAACTTTTTTCTATTCTACCGTTTCTTTTGTTTAAAAAAATAAACAAATAAAAAGAGGCAGCACTATATTTTATTATAACCGCTACCTCTTTAAAAAGCCATTTATGCCACTTATCAGGTCAGATACTCACTTATATTATCTTCATCTACTACACTTGCCTTACATTTAATGCCCTCTTCCGGAAGCTCTATTCCGTCTACGATGTTATTGTACATATAGATTATAGGGTCATGTCCCTGGCTAAATGGAACATGGTCTATTGCAGCAGCTATTACTCCTCTTTTTATATAATCAAATACTTCTAGATTATGATCAAATATTACTGCACGGATCTTTCCTGTATTACCAGTTTCCTCTATGGCCTTTGCAAGCTGTAGCTGCATTGCCGTTGTTGAGAAAATGATATCTATTTCAGGATGCTTTTCCATGATTTCTATGTACTTTCTATAGGTCTTTTCTGGCTCATAGGTAACCTCTACCGTATCAACTATATGTATTGCCTTAAAGTGCTTATCAAGATAATCCTTAAAGGCATCATATCGTAGTAAATTTACCTCTTGTGTCATATCTCCTACTATTACCGCAACATTACCTGCTCCTCTCAAAGCCTTTCCTACAGCCTTTGCTGCAAGTACGCCTGCTTCTTTTTGATCTGGTTCGTAGGAAGATATTCTCTTTATGTCACTGCTAGCGTCACAGTTATAGGTAAATACCTTTATTCCCTTATCTATGGCTGTCTTTATTTCATTATCCGCAAGCTTTAAAAATCCCGGATATATGATTGCATCAACTCTTTCATCAATGCATTTTCTAATATCTGCAGGGAACTGCTTTTCTTCATAGTCATCTTTATATGGATAATACTTTACTTCAACATTATTATCCTTTAGTTCCTTCATTGCATATAAAACGCCCCTTCTGATCTGATACCAGAAGAAATTATCAAGCTTACTGAATACTGCTATTACTACAGTTGTATTTCTGTTATTGATGGACGGCAATACGCCATTATTGAACTGTCTTATGAGTCTTCTTACTCCTAAGAGCATAGTCTCAAGTGATTTTACATTCTGCGATATTTTTGAAGATTCAACTGATGTCTCTTCTGATACAGAAACTACAACACTTGTACTGTCCGTAATCGTCTTTGAAGCTGAATAGATTTCTCCAGCCTTATCCTTTGACACATTTGAATTTGCAGTCATTTTATCGTATTTTGCAGATATGCCATTCATCTCTTCATTTATGGCATTAGCCTTTTGACTAATATCCCTGAATGAATCGCTTACGCTCCTAAATACCGCAGTACTGCTTTCAAACGCACTGCTACAGTCATTAATGCTTTCTCCTACTGTCGAGCTGCTTTCAACTACCTTTTCCAGGATATCATTGATTTTTCCCATATTGGTTTTTGTCTGCTCTGACAGAAGGCTCATCTGCTGCGATACAACTACAAAGCCTTTTCCCGATTCACCAGCTCTTGCCGCTTCTATGGAAGCATTAAGTGCTAAGAGCTTTAGCTGTTCACTAAGTCTTACTACCATGTCACCGATAGAATTTACTGCCTTTATATCATCATTAAATTTAGCAAGGATCTGAGTACTTTGATTTAAGTTCTTCTCAACTGCTCTCATATCCTTTTCATACTGCTCTAGAATTGCAATGCCTCTCCTGCAGCTCACACTAGTCTCATCAAGTTCATTCTCGATGGCATGCATGGTCGTATTTATTACTCTTAACTCACTCGCATTTTCCTCGATCATCTCAAGATTATCTTCTACAAGCTTTAGCTGCAGATTTGCCTTTTCTGCAACTGTCTGACTGCTTTTCGATGTCTGCTTTGTCGCTGTTTCATTTGCAGAACTTGCATTTGCTAGTGCATCTATTGCATCCGTGAGTGTTATTACATTTCCCTTTGTAGATTCTAGGAAGGCTACAAGATTGCTCTTTACTACATTTATATTATGAGCTAAATCCTTCACATTTTCCTTTACGATAACATCGGATACCTTTGAGGCTAGCGAATCACCTCCCATCTCGACGTCCTCTACCTCTACATTTTTAGTTGATAATTCCCTGGTATTCTCGCATATCTTATCTATCGCCATGTTATTTATTATCATATATGCGATCAGTCCAAGTATTACCAAAGCTTCAAACACTATAATTACAACAAGGAAAACATCCATATAGGACCCCCTTTTTACCAAGAAACAATATGTTGTACCAAGCCACGAATCTGTTAAGATTCTGCTACTAAAATTATAATTTGTAAATTCAATACAATTTTATTATATCATATATTACCAAAAAAAGATAGTACATTTCATATTTTTTTTATTTATTTCCTACTATCTACTAATTAATTTGTATACTATTGATAGTAATTCTCGATATGACCGCAGCTATTTCCTCAACCGTTATGTCCTTTTTATCAACTGCCCATTTACATAGGGTTATTACTATTCCAGAGGATATGTAGTCTGCAACAACAGCAATCATATCCGGATTTTTTATTTTAATATAGTCTACTTTGGAGGTGTTTTTCTGAATAAACTGTGATAAGGTCTCCTGAAATTTCATCATAAGCCACATGGAATTTGTAGATTTTAGTAATTTTTCAGTATATTTACTTTCCTCAGAAACACTAACTATAAATTTCGCAAATGCTCCCACAGTCGATTCATTATTTTTTATTTCAGTATCCAACACATCTGCTAACTTATCAACCACCACATCAAATATTTCATTTATCACATCATTTATCGTTCCATAATGCGTATAAAAGGTCTTTCTGTCTATATCTGCTTTTTTACACAATTCTGTAACTGAAATATCCATTACATTTTTAGTAAGCATTATTTCAGACAAGGCCTCATATATCGCTCTTTTCGTCTTCATTACTCTCTTATCAACCTTGGCAAGCATTTTATATTCCTCCATCTAGTTATAACTTCATACATAGCTTTAAACATTTCTTACCCATAACCATATTAACATTTTTTCTATAATTTAGCAACAATATTCTACATTTTGTGAATTATTCTACAAAACGTAGATTTTTGTCCTTGTAATTATTTTGTATTTCATTTATTGTATTATACACAAGTTGTTTAAATTACTGAAAGCGAGGTGGATATATGATTGCCAAATTAAACACCTTGTTCATTATAGTCATAGCCGCATCTATTACAGGTTTTATTACCGAAAACCTCTGGTGCAGCATAAGGCATGGATATATTGATAACAGAGGAATGCAGCTGCCTGCACTTTTAGGATACGGTATTGCCATCGCAGGTCTCTTCCTGTTATTTGGAACACCAGAAGCTCCTAGATTTTTCTCTTTAGACTTGAGCTTTCTTGCGGAAAAATATTCATATCCTTATTACCTGTTAATGGCTTTCCTGTCCGTTTCAATCGGTGAAATAGCACTCGGAAATATTGTTGAAAGAACATGCGGCATTGTTTGGTGGAACTATGAAAGCTTCCCTATGCACATAGGAAAATATACAAGCGTTCCTACTTCACTTGGCTTTGCATTTTTAATTGTTTTATTTATGAAGTTTGTTTTTACTCCTTTTTATAACTGGTCAATTGATATCGAGTCAACAGGATTTTTTATAACATCAAGCTTTAATGTACTTTTACTTGTTGTTGATTATATTCATTCAGCAATCTATATGAAGAAAAATCAAAAAATATATATAAGCTGGAGAAAGACTATTTCAAGAAGACTTCCAATAGTTAGACCGCTCTCATAAATGATTTACATATACAGACTCCAACCAAAAAGAAGAAGGTACAGACTGCAGTTTTTCTGGTCTGTACCTTCTTCTTTTATGCTTTTTATACCATAAGGTTAAAAAAAAAAAAAATTAATTGTCCTTCTTACCGAAGAGACCTGCAACCTTACTTGTAAGGTCCTTAGCTACATCAGCAATATTACCCTCTTTCAAGGTATTCTTGAGAGTAGTCTCAAGAGTTGTCTTTACCTGTGTAACGATAGGCTGAATCTTATCATTCGGAAGATCTACTCCAACTACATTCTCTACTGTCTTAACTGGATCATCATTAAAAGACTTTAGAAGATTTGGATCTGCCTTAATCTTGGTTACAACCTTCTCTGCCATTTCCTTAATATCTACTGCCATTTTTATTAACCTCCGCATTATAAATTTTGGCCTTACGCCTAGTCCATTATATGATATTTTCCAGGTTATTTCAAGAAAAAATATAAAAACGTCAAAAAGCTATTTAGCTTTTCTTACCGGGTTTCGCGGGCGAAGTGATGAGATATGATGTAAACTTGATGCCAAAAAACCTCAGTAACTTAGGGGATAAATCCCCCTTGTTACTGAGGTTTTTATTTGATAGAAGGTGTGCTTAAATATGCTTCACATAAGAACACCCATCTATAATCTGCACTTTTATGGCTTATTATAATCTAGATTAGTTGATTCCCTGAGCGATCATAGCCTCAGCTACCTTCTCGAAACCTGCAATGTTTGCACCCATTACGAAGTTGTCCTTATGGCCATACTTCTCAGCTGCTGCAGAAATGTTCTTGTAGATGTTCTTCATGATGCCCTGAAGCTTTGAATCTACTTCTTCGAATGACCATGAAAGTCTCTCTGAGTTCTGGCTCATTTCAAGAGCTGATGTAGCAACACCACCTGCATTTGAAGCCTTACCACAGATGAAAAGAACACCATTGTCCTGAAGATACTTTGTAGCATCAAGAGTTGTAGGCATGTTAGCACCCTCACAAACATACTTAACGCCGTTAGCAACAAGTGCCTTAGCATCTTCAAGGTTAAGCTCGTTCTGTGTAGCACATGGAAGAGCAATGTCAACCTTTACATACCAGTTGCCATGATCATTAGCATCCTTCTTCTCATGATACTCTGCTGATGGTCTCTTCTCAGCATACTCTGTAAGTCTTGCTCTATGAACTTCCTTAACTTCTCTAAGAAGCTCTACATCGATTCCCTCTGGATCATAAACCCAACCAGTTGAATCTGAAACTGTAACAACCTTTGCACCAAGCTGCTGAGCCTTCTCTGTTGCATAGATAGCAACGTTACCAGCACCTGATACAGCTACAACCTTACCATTTAATGTATCGCCATGATCCTTAATAAGCTCATCTGTGATGTATACAAGACCATAACCTGTAGCCTGTGTTCTAGCAAGTGATCCACCGTATGAAAGACCCTTTCCTGTAAGAACACCCTCATAAAGGCCCTTGATTCTCTTGTACTGACCATAGAGGTAACCGATCTCACGTCCGCCTACACCGATATCACCAGCTGGAACGTCCTGATCTGCGCCGATGTACTTGCAAAGCTCTGTCATGAATGCCTGGCAGAATGCCATAACTTCTCTGTCTGACTTTCCCTTAGGATCGAAGTCAGAACCACCCTTACCACCGCCGATAGGAAGTGATGTAAGTGAATTCTTGAATACCTGCTCAAAACCTAAGAACTTAAGGATTGAGAAGTTTACTGATGGATGGAAACGAAGGCCTCCCTTGTAAGGTCCAATAGCGTTGTTGAACTGTACACGGTAACCATTATTAACCTGTACATTTCCCTTATCATCAACCCAAGCAACTCTGAATCTGATCTGACGATCTGGATTTGTAAGTCTCTCAAGGATACCATTCTTTCTGTAAAGCTCTTCATTAGCTTCTACTACTGGTCTAAGTGACTCAAGAACTTCTGTTACTGCCTGGATAAATTCTGGCTCGTTAGGATTCTTTGCCTTAACTGTCTCAAATACCTCATCAACATAACCCATGATTAAATCTCCTTCTGCCTTTTGGCATAAAAATAATATTTTGTTATAAAAAAGGGCGCACTCCTACACTTAGGAATACGCCTTTGTATTTCACAAGTGCCATTATAAACTATTAAAAAAAAATGTCAAGCACTTTTTTTAACTAAAGTTTGATGTATTTTATCTTCCTTCATATACCATTACTGTACGGACAACATACGGCTCAAGCGCTGCTCTGCCTCCAAGTTCCTTAAGTTCAATAAGGAAGGCTGTTGCTGCAACCTCGCCGCCAAGTCTTTCAATAAGCTTTGTTGCTGCCTTTACTGTTCCTCCTGTGGCAATAAGATCATCGATTACTAATACCTTCTGTCCTTCTTTTATCGCATCTGTATGGATTTCTATTTCTGCCTGACCATATTCAAGGTCATATTTTTCAGATACGGTAGCTCTTGGAAGCTTTCCTTTCTTTCTGACTAAAACAAGACCTTTATTAAGTTTTGCTGCTAGTGCAGCTCCGAATATAAAGCCTCTTGACTCAATTCCTGCAATCACATCAAAATCAATGTCCTTTATTACATCATAAAGGGCATCAATTGCAAGCTTGAAGCTTTCTCCATTTTGAATGATCGATGTGATGTCATGAAAGATGATACCTTTTGATGGAAAATCAGGTATATCTGTAATGTACTGCTTTAGTTCTTCGTACATTTTAAGCCTCCTCAAATTTTTTTTGCATAAAAATTGTACTACAAATAACTTCTTTTGTCAATTTTATTACTGCTGAAACACAGTTGAAAAAGCTGCATAGCCCGACACTGGAAGCCCTGCCTTTAGAAGGTGTGATACATCGCCTAATGCCTGTATTCTAAAGTGTGCAGCATTATTTAATCTCTTTTCTGCATTCACTATCGTAATGCCTGTAGGTGGTATGCAGGTACCATGCCATAGCGCTACCGGTGATATTCCTATAAGATGAGCTATCATGAGAGAGGTTACTCCAAAATGGCAGAAAATCACTATGTTCTTGTCATCATCTTCATCTCTCTTCTCATAATTCTTTATTCCAGTGAGCATTATATCTTCTTTTGACGCAGGATTTACATGTCCTGTCGGATCTACAAAGTCATAATATGCCCCATTTCTCTTATAGCCGTATTCTGCCACTATATTATCTATTCCTTCATATACCTCTTTACAGTATTTTTCCAGATTATCTGATTCATCATACAGCTTTGCCTTATACCAGTTATCTGGATCCATGAGAATAGCCTCTGAAGTATAATCCTGTGGCATGAAATCCCATGCACAATGATCTATTCCCAATAATTTATCCCTTACTCGATAGGAAAACTCTCTAAGCCATGGATATTCCACTGCTTCTCTTCCCATTTTCTTTAAGGTAGGAGCTGCTGTTTCCTTAGCTCTCCCCTGAGGTGATACATAGAACTTATCAACATTCCATTTCGAAGTTCTTTCTGCTAAAGCCTCTGCTTCCTTTTTTCCGTTTTCTGTAAGTGAATCCGTTGAATAATCCGGCTCACCATGTCTTACAAATATAATTCGCATATTTATTCCCTTTCCAATTATCTTTTGCTTAAGCTTCCCATCCGCTTAAATATCACATTCTTAGTGGCATTTTTGCATCCACTTTTACACTCACTTATCCATCAATGCCTGATGCATCATCCTATACACGGCATTTATACATCAATGCTTGGAGCCTTTCCAAAACGTTTTATATAGCCTCTGTAAAAAGCTGAATAGTCTGTAAAGCCGCAGCTTTCAGCAGCGCTCTGCAAGGACTCGCCGTTCCGGATTTTTTCTTTTGCAGCAGCAAGTCTTTTCTTAATTATATATTCCCAAGGCGATGCTCCGGTTGCCCTTTTAAAAAGTCTTCCAAACTGTGAAACACTGAGAAAAAAATGGCTTGCAAGGTCTGGTACTGCTATTTCTTCAAATAAATGGTCATTTACATAGATCACAACTCTTTCCTCAATACTAAGTGGCTTATTTTCCACCTTTTCCTTATTGACATAAGCCGTACTTATCATGTCAAGCAACATAAATAAATTAGTCTTTATTTTCAGCTGCTTATCATAATCTTCGTATTTGTCGCTCATCTGGTCAAATAGCCTTCTCACTAGTGACATATCTATTTCATCCCTGGTAAACAGATTATTTTTACCTAGTTCCCTTTTCATAAACGGAATAAGGAGCTTGCCTTCTGGATCTATATCTTCGACAAAGGACACTGGAAAATTCAGTGCATATCTTTCGTATTTCTCTTTCCCCAATATTTTCGCCCTATGAACCTCTGAAGGCCGCATTATCATCATGCTATTTTCATCAAGCGGATATCTGGTTCCTTCTACAAGATATTCTACATTCCCTGCTACAAAAACATATATCTCGCACTGTTCATGTATATGCATGGAAAAGTATTTGTCATTTGGCTCTTCATCAATGGCATGTCTTATATATATTTCTCCAAAGCTATATTCATTTAATGCCATATTTCCTCCTTTCTCAAATTTTAGGCATATTTTTAAACTATCTCTTTTCCTACTCCTTATCCTATTTCTTATCTTATTTCTTGTAATTATCTTAGTTAAATTCCATAATATCACTTTTTGCACATTTTTGCAATATGAAATGCAACTAACTACAATTGTAATGTGAATTTTTTCATATTATAATAGCTACATACTTCAACGCAGAAGTAATTTTTTTAAAAAATCATCAAAATAAAACACAAAAAATCGCAATAATAAAATGCAATAAAACACAATAGTAAAACAAAAAAACGAAGTAGTAAAACAAAAAAAACGTAATAGTAAAACAAAAAACGTAATAGTAAAACAGCAAAGTAACATAAAAAAACACATTATATAAGGAGGCATTAATATGAATTTTAAGCTTGCAGCCTTTGCTGATGAAGCAGATGGCAGAATTTCTGAACAGATAAAGGCAATGACTGAAAACGGGGTTTCTTACCTTGAAATCAGAGGCGTTGACGGCGAAAACATTGCTGATATTTCCATGGATAAGGCTAAGGAAGTAAGAAAATATCTTGAAGCAGCAGGTCTTTCTGTATGGTCACTTGGCTCTCCATATGGAAAAACCGGAATTTACGAAGCTTTCGCACCTCATCTTGATAAATTTAAATACGGACTTGAATTAGCTGCTACATTAGGTGCTAAACACATCCGCCTTTTCAGTTTTTACATTCCTTCCGGCGAACATTCAAAGCACGAAGAGAAGGTAATTAATCAGTTACAGCAGTTCGTTGATGCTGCAAAAGGATATGATGTTGTTCTCTGTCATGAAAATGAAAAGGGAATCTTCGGTGATATAGCTAGCAGGTGCGAGATCATCCACAAGGCTGTTCCTGAACTCAAGGCAGTTTTCGATCCAGCTAACTTTGTTCAGTGCGGTCAGGATACCATAGAGGCTTGGAAATTACTTTCACCTTACGTAGAATACATGCATATAAAGGATGCTCTTGCAGATGGCTCTGTTACTCCTGCTGGTAAGGGTATCGGAAATCTCCCATTCCTTCTTGAAAATTACAAGGGAGATGTACTTACTCTTGAGCCTCATTTATCAGTTTTTGATGGCTTTGATAAGCTTGAAGGCGAGGAAAAGACAAAGATGGGATACTGCTATCCTTCTTCAAGAGCTGCTTTTGATGCAGCTGTAGATGCACTTAAAAATCTTTTAAAATAAGGAGAATAAAAATGGATAAAATCAGACTTGGTATAATTGGACTTGGAAATATGGGAAGCGGTCATTTCTTCAATGTTTTTGAAGGAAAAGTACCTTCTGTTACGGTTACTGCAGTATGTGATATCAACCCAGAAAAGCTTGAGAAGGCAAAGGCACATCCTGAAGTAAAGCTCTTTACTGACTATAAGGAAATGCTCGAGAGCGGTCTCATTGATGCTGCTTTAATCGCAGTTCCTCATTACGACCATCCTACCATTGCAATAGAGTGCTTCAAGCATAAGATTCACGTTCTCACAGAAAAGCCTGCTGGAGTTTATTCAAGACAGGTTCGTTTAATGAACGAGGCTGCAAAGGAGTCAGGTGTTAAATTCGGAATCATGTTCAATCAGAGAACAAATCCTATGTATAAGAAGGCACGTGAAATAGTTCAGAGCGGTGAGCTCGGTGAGCTTAAGAGAATGGTATGGATCATTACTAACTGGTACAGAACTCAGGCTTATTATAATTCAGGCACATGGCGCGCTACATGGAACGGTGAAGGCGGCGGAGTTCTTTTAAACCAGGCTCCTCATAATCTCGACCTCTGGCAGTGGATTTTCGGCATGCCTAAGAGAGTACGCGCTTTCTGTGATTTCGGTAAATATCATCACATCGATGTTGAAGACGATGTTACTATTTTCGGTCAGTATGAGAACGGCGCAACAGCTACCTTCATTTCAACAACAGGTGATGCCTGCGGTACTAACCGCCTTGAAATCACAGGTGATAAGGGTAAGATCGTTGTAGAGCACGGAAAGCTCTGCCACTGGAAGCTTGAGGTTTCAGAACGTGAGTTCTGCTTTACTGCTACTGAGGGCTTTGTAACTCCAAAGAACACCTACGAGGAATTTACTGCTCCTGAGCCTGAAGGCCATCCACAGGTACTCGAAGCCTTTGCTCAGTCAATTTTAAACGGCACAGAAATGATTGCTAGAGGCGAGGAAGGTCTCAATTCACTTTCAATTTCCAATGCAGCATATCTTTCTGCTTGGACTGATGATTGGGCTGATATTCCTACCGACGAAGAACTTTTCGAAAAGTATCTTAAGGAAAAGTGCGAAAACGAAAAGTTGTCAAAAAAATAAAGACCGTTCACGTCGAAAGTCTTGCTACACTTCGTGAACGGTGGAAAGTAAGATGGTAATTATCTATATTTTGCTCCTCTTATTAAAAATCCCTCTTCTATTTTTTTCAAATAAAAGAGGGATTTTTTTATTTACTAATCATTTTTATATTCTTACGTCTTAAGTAATTATTTTCCAAACAATCACTTTTCAATAATCACTTTTCAATAATTACTTTTCAATAATTACTTTTCAATCAATTACTTTAAAATAATTACCTTTTCAAATGGTTTCTGATTTCTTATACAAACAGAGTACATTTTCCTGATTTGCGATAATAATCTATGAGATTTTCTATATACTCTCTTGTGGTACCAAACCTTTCAGCTAAGCAATCAATGCAGTAGAACTCATCTGCATTTCTATTCACAAGCTTACGATGAATGGCAATGTCATCTGCAAGGAGAGGTTTATTGCAATGCTTACAGGTCTTGTAATTACTCATTAGAGCTTCACCACCTTAGCCTTGAACATAGCGCAGTCATGTGATTCAAGCTTAGTTACATAACGCTCGCTATAGCTTCCGATTGTTTCATGCTTGTAGCAATCATAGAGCTCAAGTCCTCTGCCTGATGACACTGGAAGTCCAATATCAAAGAACTGAAGTGACATTTCTGCATTTTTATCACTTAAATTAAACAATCCGATTGCATATTCTCCTGTGCTGAGCGGACGAATAAGAGCAAATACATTATCAGGATTGTTCCACTGCCTAATGCAGTATGGTGCTCTACATTCTATATCCTGATTTATTGATATTACATCTGCGTTCATAAGGATTTCCTTAGTTACAGGTGTCATTTTTCTTACATCACAGCCTATAATGAGAGGCGAATTCATTATTGCCCAAAGAGCAAAATGTGTCTTATATTCTGTATCTGTACATCCACCCACTACATTTCCTAATACCTCGGCATTGTCTGAATTTCCATGCATTCCAACTACAAGCATATCCATGTCATTATGGCAGTAGTTTCCACCATATGGCGACTTATCAAGCTGAGAATCGATGATTCCCTTTACGCTAACCCAATTGTCCTGAATATCACCTGTTGAACGGAACATCTGTGCTCCTGATGAACGAATCCAATTAAATACATTATCTGCTCCCCAGTTGCAGGCTGAAAAGAGAATATCTCTTCCGCAGTTACGCAGTGCCATTGCCATTCTGCGATATAAATTTGCTCCGTCTGCTGCAAGAGGCTTATAGCAATAGTCATACTTCAAGTAGTCTACGCCCCATTCTGCAAAGGTCTGAGCATCCACAAACTCATGTTCGAAGCTTCCAGGATGTCCTGCACAGGTATGAGTTCCTGCACATGAATACATTCCGAACTTCAATCCCTTTGAATGTACATAATCAGCAAGAGCCTTCATTCCGCTTGGGAATTTATTCTTATCAGGCACTAGTCTTCCATTTATGTCTCTGCTCTTTTCACTCCAGCAATCATCGATTATGATATATTCATATCCAGCATCCTTTAAGCCGCTTTCAAAGAATAGATCTGCTGTTGAGCGGATCAGCTCCTCATTTACGTTCCAGCCAAAGCTGTTCCAGGAATTCCATCCCATTGGTGGTGTCTGTGCTATTGGTTTATTCATTAAAATAGTTCCTTTCCCATTAAATTGTTCTATAAAGAAGTTACGATATTAATTATACTACTTGCATATAATTATATCCATTGCAAATACAATCACCTTTTGTACACAAGGTCCTTCATAACCGCAAGCAACACCCCCAATGCAGGGATGTATATTCTGAGTTGCATCAGCCGATACTTGACTATTGTTATTCCCACATGCAGTAAGACCAATAGCTAATAAAGCCGCTGCAAGTGCTGATATCTTTTTCTTCATCTTGCGTCAGCCTCCTTACATCTTTCTGCCAAACACAGGGAAGAATTTATGATTTATGATAATTTATCATAGTCTTCATCCGATACAGCTTCCAGCCATTCATTGCTCGTCTCTTCCCCGGCAACCTCGATTGCAAGATGTGAGAACCATGAATCCGGTGCTGCTCCATGCCAGTGTTTTACTTCAGCAGGAATGTTTATTACTTTACCGGGTGTCATCTCAACCGCATCTTTACCCCATTCCTGATAATATCCTCTTCCACCGATGCAGATCAGCATCTGACCGCCGCCACTCTTTGCATGATGGATATGCCAGTTGTTCCTGCATCCGGGTTCAAAGGTTACATTGAATACCGGAACCTGTTCCGTAGAAACAGGGGCAAGGTAGCTCTGTCCGACAAAGAACTGTCCGTAAGGATTCTCTTCGCCTATCGGGAAGCAGATTGTATTCTGAAATCTGTCCTTATCTGTCAGCTCAGGAGCTTCTTCATTCCATACTTCTTTTGCAAGGCGGAATACTGCCCATCCCTTCGGCCAGCCGACATACATGGTGGCATGTGTTATGATCGCTGCTATCTCTTCCTTGCTAACTC
>JAEEGL011346578.1_pt1 | contig 56547 bp, 47 predicted proteins | sample 9134231 | NCBI WGS metagenome assembly JAEEGL01 (sample SAMN16246548, study PRJNA631951) | gut metagenome | biome: gut microbiome; feature: rumen; material: fiber-attached | host: Bos | place: Iran: Karaj | collected 2018-10
GAAAGTAAAACAGGAAAGAGGAGCCACACGGGAAGCGGTACTTTTTAATATGGAGACAAATCCGATGCCGTATTATCCGCTGGATCACGACTTCGGCGGTTATGTCGGAGAACAGAAAAATATTCTGTTTACGGAGATCGGGATCACGTTCCCCGGCGGGATGAATCCGATCGACCGGGATGGCGTATCGTATCCGGCTAGCGGTAAAATGAAACTGAATAAAAATATTCTTGCGGTTCCGAAGATGCTCAGACGCGTAAACAATATCGAAAACAATATGACATGCGCACAGCAATCCTTAAAGGAATGCCGCACGGAATATGAAAGAGAAAGTGAAAAGGAATATACGAATGCGAAGGATATCGGAAAAGCGCTGCGGCGGATGCATGATCTGATCGGCCGGACGGCGTATGACCGATTCTTGTATGCCTTGTTTCCGAATGCACTGGAAAGTAAAAAGGTGACGGCTGTACTTAAGAAGGTGGACCCGCAGCGGAATGCCTATGATATCCTGGAAGGTCTGGGCTATGTGACGGCGGATATGAACCGTGAGATGAAACAGCTGTGTGAGTGGATCGCTCCGGATGCAGCTATGACGGAATGTGTGATGCAAAAAGATTACCGCACGATCTCGGAACGCTATCCGGAGCTGGGGAAAAAGTTTACGGAGTTTCTGAAAAAATACGGGAGCAAATCGGATTTTAACTGCTATTGTTTTGCGGCGGAAACCTGGAGAGAAAATCCGGACCGGTTTGTGAATACGCTGCGTCCGATGCTCAAGGACGGCGGACGCAGTGTGGCAACGAAGGAGAAAGGGGAAACACGCTATAGGGAATTGATGCAGCGTGTACAGCAGAGATTGCCGGAAAAGAAATTTGCCGATTTCAAACGCCGGGTAAAAGGGCTGCGCTTTTATCACTATATCCGTGAAGCGTCACAGTATCTGTGGGAATCGGAGTTTGCTTATTGCAGAAAGCTGCTCCGCGATCTGAGTGCGGTCTGCGGGATCGCCTATGGGGATCTGCTGTATCTGTTTGCAGAGGAACTGTATGATGCGTGTGAAAACGGATTTGACAAGGCGAAGGAACTGATCGCGGCAAGAAAAGAGAAGAGACCATTCGCGGAAGCATACTGGGACAAGTGCATGAAGGATGCCCTGGCGGGGGAGGATGATACGATCCGGGGTGTCGGCGCATCAAACGGGCAGGCAAAAGGGCGTGTGTGTATTGTTCGTTCGCCGGAGGAATTTTACAAACTGGAGAAGGGAGATATCCTGGTCTGCACCTATACCGATCCGGAGTGGACACCGCTCTTTGCCCTGGCGGGGGGTGTGGTGGTGGATACCGGCGGAACGCTGTCCCACGCGGCAATCGTTGCCAGAGAGTATGGCATACCGGCAGTACTGGCGACCGGTGATGCCACACAGAAACTGAAGGATGGAGATATGGTGATCGTAAACGCCGGGGAAGGAAGCGTAACGGTGCTGGACTAGCAGTAAAAGTTGACAACTGCCATTGGAAAAATATAGTATAAAAGCAGAGCAGTTCGTAACAGAGAACGGGGGAAATTCGGAGGTAGTCGCTATGAAAACAGTTCTTGCGGGATTATTGATCCCGTTTCTCGGAACGGCCGGCGGAGCGGCATGTGTGTTCTTTCTGAAAAAGGAATTGAAGATCAGCGTACAGCGTGCATTGAGCGGCTTTGCAGCAGGAGTGATGGTTGCGGCTTCAGTCTGGAGTCTGCTGATCCCGGCGATGGAACAGTCGGAGCATATGGGACGGCTTTCCTTTGTGCCGGCATTTGTCGGGTTCTGGCTGGGAATACTGTTTCTGCTCCTTCTGGACTGCGTGATCCCGCATCTGCATGTTCATGCAGAGAAAGCAGAGGGGCCGCATTCCAAACTGCGCAGGACGACCATGATGGTGCTGGCAGTAACGCTGCATAATATCCCGGAGGGAATGGCGGTCGGTGTGGTGTACGCCGGATGGCTGGCCGGCAGCAAAACGATCACCGCCGGCGGTGCACTTGCCCTGGCGCTTGGTATTGCGATCCAGAATTTTCCGGAAGGCGCGATCGTCTCCATGCCCTTGTGCGCAGAAGGAAAGAGCAAAGGGAAAGCATTTATGAATGGAGTGCTCTCCGGTGCGGTGGAACCCATCGGTGCACTGCTTACCATCCTGGCGGCCGGTTTTATCGTACCGGCAATGCCGTATCTCTTGAGTTTTGCGGCAGGCGCAATGCTGTATGTGGTTGTGGAGGAACTGATCCCGGAGATGACGGAAGGGGAGCATTCCAATGTGGGAGTGCTCATGTTTGCCGTCGGCTTTTCCCTGATGATGGCGTTGGATGTGGCACTTGGGTAAAAACAGAAAGAGAGCAAAAAAAGTCGAGAGATAAAAAACGATGATAGCGTATTATAGGCTCACAAGGAGATGAGCAGATGGACGAACAAAGAGAAGCGGTCAGAAAAATGCAGGACTATATCCGGGAACATGTTCAGGAGGATATCACGATCGAGGATCTTGCAGAAGCAGCGGCATTTTCACCCTGGTACGCAAGACGCTTGTTCCAGAAATATCTGAATATGACGCCGGCAGTTTACATCAGGCGCCTGAAACTGTCAAAGTCCGCATTAAGACTGAGAGATGAAAAAGTGACCGTTCTGGATGTCGCCCTGGATATGGGATTCGGAAGTGTTGACGGTTACCAGAGGGCATTCCGAAGAGAATTCGGATGTAACCCGAAGGAATATTCCACAAGTCCGGTTCCTGTCTGGCTGTTTACACCTTCATTGATCGAAAACAAGTCAAGCAAAGAAAGGAATGTGAGCGACATGAGTGAAAACAAAGATATCAGAAACGTATTTATCCAGGTGATCGAGAAACCCGCAAGAAAGGTGATCATCAAAAGAGGCGTCAAGGCAAACGAATACTTCAGTTATTGTGAAGAGGTAGGCTGTGATGTATGGGGACTGCTGACGAGCATTAAGTCGATCAGCGGAGAGCCGGTATGTATGTGGCTGCCGAAGCATTTAAGAAAGCCGGTGACGAACGAGTATGTACAGGGAGTGGAAGTAGAGAGTGACTACAACGGAAGCGTACCGGAAGGCTTTGAGCTCATCGAGCTGCCTGCAGCAAAGTATCTTCTGTTCCGTGGGGAACCCTTTGCGGACGAAGATTATGAGCAGGCGATCACAGAGATCTGGCAGGCAGAAAAGAAGTATGATCCCGCTTTTATCGGATATGAGTGGGATGAGGAAAATCCCAGGATCCAGCTGGAGCCCAGAGGCAAGAGAGGATATATCGAGCTGGTGCCGGTGAAAGAAAAGAAATAAGGCAATAAATTGTAAAACAGGCAGAAAAATGGTACACTAAATAATTAGTGTACCGTTTTTTATTGAGGATTTTAACTATATGAACTTCAAATTACACTCCGAATATAAACCCACCGGCGACCAGCCGGAAGCGATAAAACAGCTTGTTGAAGGATTCAAGGCAGGCAATCAATTCCAGACTTTGCTGGGTGTTACGGGTTCAGGTAAGACTTTCACGATGGCTAATGTGATCGAGCAGCTGAACAAGCCGACACTGGTTCTTGCCCATAATAAGACTCTGGCAGGACAGCTCTATTCCGAGTTTAAAGAGTTCTTCCCTGAAAATGCGGTGGAGTATTTTGTATCCTACTACGATTATTACCAGCCGGAAGCCTATGTTCCTCAGTCGGATACATATATCGAAAAAGATTCCTCTATAAATGATGAAATAGACAGGCTGAGGCTCTCTGCTACGGCATCACTTACGGAAAGGCGTGATGTGATAGTGGTGGCATCGGTGTCCTGTATCTATGGTCTGGGTTCACCCAAAGAATTCAAGGCCATGGCAGTTTCCTTAAGAAGAGGACAGCGTATTGACAGGGATGAGGTTATAAGAGCTCTGGTGAATATCCAGTACAACCGCAACGATATGGAACTGCAGCGCTGTACTTTCAGGGTAAGGGGCGATGTTTTGGAAGTGGCTCCCTCCGTTACGTTTCACAGTACGGACTATACCGTAAGGATAGAGTTCTTCGGAGATGAGATCGACAGGATATCGGAAGTAGATGCTGTCACAGGTAAGATACTCAGGAATCCCGAGCATGTGATGCTTTTTCCGGCTTCCCATTATGTAGTGGAACCGGAAGTAATGGAAAGGGCCTGTGAGAGCATAGAGGCTGAGCTGGAAGAGAGAGTCGCGGAGTTTAAAGCCCAGGATAAACTGATAGAAGCACAGCGCATTAAAGAGCGCACGGTCTTTGATATAGAGATGCTTAAAGAAACGGGCGTGTGTTCAGGCATAGAAAACTATTCCAGACATTTCGCAGGGACAGCCCCCGGAGTGCCGCCCAAATGTCTGCTGGATTATTTCGAAGATGATTATCTGATCATCGTGGATGAATCCCATATGACCATACCACAGGTACGTGGTATGTATAATGGTGACAGGGCAAGGAAGACCACTCTGGTGGATTACGGTTTCCGCCTTCCTTCTGCTTTGGATAACAGGCCTCTCAATTTCAGCGAATTTGAATCTCATATTGACCAGATGATGTTTGTGTCTGCGACACCGGCCGAATATGAGAGCGAACATGAACTGCTGAGGACCGAGCAGATCATAAGACCTACCGGACTGCTGGATCCGGAGATAAGTGTGCGTCCTGTGGAAGGACAGATCGACGATCTGCTTGCAGAGATAAAAAAGGAAACAAAAAAGAAAAACAAAGTGATGATCACTACCCTTACAAAGCGCATGGCAGAAGACCTGACGGATTATCTGCATGACGTGGGCATAAGGGTCAAGTATCTTCATTCTGATATAGATACGCTTGAGCGAGCAGAGATAATAAGGGATTTAAGACTCGATGTCTTTGATGTGCTGGTCGGCATCAACCTTTTAAGAGAAGGTCTTGATATACCTGAAGTCACGCTGGTAGCCATACTGGATGCGGATAAGGAAGGTTTCCTGAGATCAGGAACGGCTCTGATACAGACTGTAGGACGTGCCGCGCGTAATTCCGAAGGACATGTTATAATGTATGCGGATACGATGACCGATTCCATGAAGCAGTGTATCGATGAGACAAACCGAAGACGTTCGATACAGATGAAGTATAATGAAGAGCACGGCATCACGCCTACAACGATAAAGAAGGCTGTCAGGGATGTGATAGCAATAAGCAAGTCCATAGCCGATACGGAAAGCAGGCTTGAGAAAGATCCCGAGAGCATGGACGAAAAAGAACTGAGAGAACTCATCGAAAAGACCGAGAAACAGATGAGGAAAGCCGCTGCGGACCTCAATTTCGAAGTGGCTGCGGAACTCAGGGATAAGATGATAAATCTGAAAAAGCATTTGGAGGAAAACAGCTAAGTTCATATGAAGAAGTATTTGCTGATGTCCGCCATGATCCTTTGTCTGTTCTTTCTGCTGTATCTGCCGGTATCCGCAGCTGAAGAAGATGTGACGGAAGATACGGTCGAAGAAAGTGACGACGAAGTAAAGGATCCTGTTTGGGGAGAGGGAAACACCATAGTTTTCGCCGGAAGACTGATACCGGCCAATGCTGAGAGGCTTGATCTGTCGGGAATAAACCTTATGCAATGGAATGTGGTGAAGCTTTTCCTCAACATGCCGGATCTTAAAACGGTAAAGCTTATAAACTGCGGGCTTTCAAATGACAGCTATGCCAAGCTGCAGGATGCGTTCCCGCGCATAAGGATGATCTGGGACATACAGTTATCAAGAAGAAAGATCCGCACCGATTCCGTAGGCTATTCGTCTTTCAGGGGCGGCGCCCTGGATCAGTGGATGACCGATGAAGATGCCAAATATCTTAAGTATTGTAAGGATATGGTAGCAGTTGATCTCGGACACAATCCGGTGCATGACCTGAGTTTTTTACAGTACATGCCGAATCTGAAGATACTGATCATGGTGGATAACCACGGTCTTAAGGATCTGACGAATTTAAGATATGTTCCCCAGCTTACTTATCTTGAGATATTCGTGAACTCGGTAAGTGATCTGAGCGTATTCCAAAATCTGCATCAGATGGAGGATCTGAACATCAGTTATAATCCGATCAGTTCTACCGAGTATCTTAAGGATTTTCCGAAACTTGAAAGACTGTGGATGGAAAGCACCCGTGTGCCTTATGATGATTTTCTTGAATTATGCGAGATATATCCCGACGCAACTATGGTATACTATGGTTCGGGATCCGTTGATAAGGGATGGAGAGTCGGATCGCATTACAATGCGATGCGCGCCATAGTCAAGGATAATGAAGAGAATGAGATATACTATAAAGAATATACAAGAAATTACGAAGACAGATAGGAGGGGAAGATGAAAGACGATTTTCTTGAGCTGATGAGCGGGAAAAAAGCCGACTATACCTTGGAGGAAATAGAGAAGGCCGAAAAACTTAAAAAGAAAAACGGCGGCAGCCTGACGGAGAACCTGATAAAAGTGACGGGACGCAGACCTTCGGCCGAGACTTTTTCTTTTGTCTCTTCGATGAAGGGGAATGATCCTCTCGCAGACATGAACAATATACTGCTAAAGAACAGTGAACAGCTGGACAGGGAACTGAAGGAACTGAACAAGAATATCGCAGAGGATTATGGTGTGACCAAGGAGAACCGTGACAGCTTCAAAAAACCGGAGCCCGTCCTTGAGGGTGATAATGCGATGAAGGCCTTTGACGGACTGGAGGAGGAACTGAAAAAAGAGATCTACGGTCAGGATGAATTCCTTCACAAGCTGACAATAGCATTTAAGCGTCCGTATGTAATGGTGCCCGAAGGAGTAAAGGCTCTCAACAGCATATATGTATGCGGCAGTGAAGACAGCGGAAAACATCTGGCTGTAAGCAGCATAGTAAAACTTCTGAAAGAAAGAAATGTGCTGAAAAGCGAAAAGACCGTGACAGTGGATCTCGGTATCTATACGGATGCCACAATGGAAAAGATATTCCTTCAGGATATCTACTCCGCGATAGCCGGTGACGAGCAGGTGATAGTTTTTGAAAACTTTGAAAACGCTCACCCTTCTTTCCTTATACATATCGCATCTCTTGTTACCAACGGGGAATTCATGCTGCCTGAAAGATATGTTCTGAAAGACGGACAGATGATAGGCGTGCAGAATTCGCTTGCTTCAGAAACTGTGGGCAGTATCAACGCAAAGGATAAGTATCTGGTATTCATCTCAAAAACATCCCTGACCAAGGCAGCAGGCATAATGGGCGCTCCTTTTGTGGATGCCCTCGGAGATATATGTGAGACCGGAAAGCCTGAAGAAGAAGTGATAAAGAAGATAGCCGAAAGGGAAGACGGAGAACTGATACAGCTTGCAAAAGAAAGATTCACTTATGAAATAACGATAGCGGAATCATTTACCTCTTATGCTGTAAAGTGTTCGGAAAAGCAGGCCGGAGTCAAAGGCGTGCTTGACTTCTATGCAAAGGTGACAAAGGCTCTAGCCCAGGCCAGACTGGAAGGGACTTTCGGCAGTGATGCGAAACTGACACTGGAAGCAGAAGATGAAAAGATAATCGCCATTAACGGCGAAGAGAAAACAGAACTGTTTGCGCTGCTTCCGGGAGCTTATAAGGGCGAGATAGAAAAGATACGTGAAGAGATAGATGCGATAGTTGGCCTGGAAGAGATCAAGGAATATGTGCTTGGTCTGGAAGAGTACTACAAGGTGCAGAAGCGCAGGGAAGAGGAAGGTTTAAAGACCGGTGGTGTCAGCAAGCACATGATCTTCACGGGAAGCCCCGGAACAGGAAAGACCACTATAGCAAGAATAATCAGCAAATATCTGAAAGCCATAGGCGTGCTTTCCGGCGGACAGCTGGTGGAAGTATCAAGGGCCGATCTGGTAGGAAAATATGTGGGACATACAGCTCCCCTTACCCAGAAGGTGCTGACTTCTGCGATAGGTGGCGTGCTGTTCATCGATGAGGCCTACAGTCTGTACCGCGGAAAAGATGATACTTTCGGGCTTGAAGCTATTGATACGCTGGTAAAGGGAATAGAGGACAACCGTGAAAACCTGATAGTCATACTTGCAGGTTATTCCTATGAGATGGCAGAATTCCTTACCTCGAACTCCGGCTTGAAGAGCCGTTTCCCGAACGTGATCAACTTTCCCGATTACACCGGCGAGGAACTGTTAAAAATATCAAAGAGCATAGCTTCATCAAAGGGCTATACTATCGATGAGGGAGCAGACGGACCGCTGAAAGGTTACTTTGATGCAGTGCAGGCCGTAAGGGCAGCAGATGCCGGAAACGGACGACTGGCAAGAAACATGGTGGAACAGGCCATACTCAACCAGTCAAGACGTCTTGTGGCAGAACCCGAAGCAGAGCTGTCGACGCTGCTTGTTAAGGATTTTGAACTCCCCGGATTTGAGGGTGAAGAAGAGACATCAAAAGAGGATGCGGATGTATAGTAGATTGTGCAAAACAGATGATGTAAACGGTTACATTTTGGCTTGACTTTGCAGGAAGCGGCATATAATATTTAAGGTGTATGTTTTACATACACCTTATTTTTTTCAAATAAACGGACAGGTTTTTGTCCGGTGCTCACAGGAGGATAAATGATATGGATTTAAATTTAAGGGACAGCAGCGAGTGCAGATTTGATGCGGTTTCTCTGGGAGAGATAATGCTGCGTCTTGATCCGGGCGAGGGCCGCATCAGGACGGCAAGACAGTTCACTGCCTGGGAAGGCGGCGGAGAATACAATGTTATCCGCGGACTTCACAAATGTTTCGGATTAAATACGGCTGTTATAACTTCTTTTGCAGATAACGAAGTGGGGCGTCTGATGAAGGACCTGATAGAACAGGGGGGCGTTGACACTTCGCTTATTTATTGGAAAAAGACGGACGGGATAGGACGCATCTGCAGGAACGGATTGAATTTCACGGAGAGGGGCTTCGGCATAAGAGGCGCAGTGGGCTGCTCGGACAGAGCAAATACCGCTATCTCCCAGGCAAAACCGGAAGATTTCGATTTCGATCATATCTTCGGAGAACTGGGCGTACGCTGGCTGCATACCGGAGGCATATATGCAGCATTATCGGAGCAGGCCTGCGAGACCGTGATAGAAGCCTGCAAGACCGCGAAGAAATACGGCACAGTGATCTCTTATGACCTGAATTACCGTCCTTCCATGTGGAGCGCCATAGGCGGACAGGCAAAGGCTCAGGAAGTGAACAGGGAAGTGGCAAAGTATGTCGACGTGATGATAGGAAACGAAGAAGACTTTACAGCCTGCCTCGGTTTTCAGATAGAAGGCAATGACGAGAATCTGAAAGAACTGAACCTGGACGGTTACAGAAAGATGATAGGTGAAGCTGCCAAGACCTATCCTAATTTCAAAGCCGTGGCGACCACTCTGCGTACTGTAAGGACTGCGACCGTTAATGACTGGAAAGCAATGTGCTGGGCAGACGGAGAGATATACATGTCAAAGGAGTACAACGGTCTTGAGATCATGGACAGGGTAGGCGGAGGAGATTCTTTTGCTTCAGGTCTAGTATACGGCCTCATGACTACAGGAGATGCAGAGAAGGCAGTCAATTACGGAGCAGCCCACGGAGCATTGGCAATGACTACACCCGGTGATACCTCCATGGCTTCAAAGGAAGAAGTCGAAGCCATAATGGGCGGAGCCGGTGCAAGAGTGAAGAGATAAGGAGAAAAGAATGAGCGCAAAGACAGAGGAAGTATTCAGCAGATTTGAAGAAGTAGGGATAATACCGGTTGTGGTACTTAATGATGCAAAGGATGCAGAGCCTTTAGGCAAAGCTCTGATGGAGGGCGGGCTTCCTGCTGCGGAAGTTACTTTCCGTACGGATGCTGCGGAAGAGTCCATCAGGATCATGGCTGCAAAGTTTCCGGAAATGCTGGTAGGCGCAGGTACGGTGCTGACTACCGAACAGGTGGATCGTGCAGTCAATGCAGGCGCCAAGTTTATAGTGGCTCCCGGCTTTGATGAAGAGATAGTGCAGTACTGTCTTGACAGGGATATACCCGTATGTCCCGGAACACAGACAGCTACTGAAATGACAAAAGCACTTAAGATGGGACTTACACACGTAAAGTTTTTCCCTGCGGAGAATGCAGGAGGGCTGAAGATGATCAAGGCCATAGGAGCAGCGCTTACTAAGCTCAGATTCATGCCTACCGGCGGTATCAGTGCGGATAATGTCCTGGATTATCTTAAGGATGATAAGATCTTCTGCTGCGGCGGATCATGGATGGTAAAAGGTGACATGATCAGGGCAGGGAAATTTGACGAGATAAAAGAAAAAGTGAAAGAAGCAGCAGAGCTCAGGAAAAAAGCATGAAAAGAAAGTTTTTAAGGAAGATCATAAGTCTGTGCCTCGGCTTATCAATACCCGCAGCATCTGCAGCGGAGTTTATGGGAGCTGCGATATATGCGGAAGCTTCGGCAGATTACAGCGTCATCTTTGATGCGGCTTTCTATGTCGGTAAATATCCGGAACTGAGAGCCAGCTTCGGTAAAGATGCAGAGAAGCTGTATACCCATTATCTGAATTTCGGTATCAAAGAAGGAAGACAGCCTTCGGCAAAATTCAATCCGCAGTATTACAGGAGCAATTATCCGGACCTGCAGGCAGCCTTCGCAAATAACTGGAGACTCTATGTCGATCATTACATCAATTTCGGCATGAAAGAAGGAAGGGTTGCTGATAAGATACTGCAGGGAAATGCAGAGGATACTTCTGTCTCTTATACCGTAAAACCTGCGGGAGCCCTGGCTACTGTGGTGGCCAATCCTCCAAATGCAGCAGGTTTTCTCACAACCACGGACCCAACACAGTTAAGCAGTAAGATAGCAGCTTCTCCGCTGGCAGCAGGAAAAAAGATGGTATATTCATCGGCTGTGCCTTATGCGGGAGCGCCGCTTAAAGCTTACAGTGATGACAGCATACTGGCTGTGGGATGGAAGGAATCCATAGCGGGAAGGCTCTGTACTTTTACCGAAGTGGTGATAAAAGACGGATCGCAGTTCAGAAGAAAACTTACCGGAGATATGTACGGTTCACCCTTACGTCAGACACCTACCCAGATGGCTGCACAGGTGGGAGCTGTGGTGGCTTCGACAGCGGATTTCTATGCATACAGATCCGTAGGTACGATAGTATATGCCGGCAATATCTGCAGATTCGATCCGAATCTTGATACCTGTTATATCACCTATAGCGGTGATATGCTGATGACTTATGCGGGACAGATCAAGACGCTTGAGGAAATGCAAAAATACATTACGGACAACAATGTGAATTTCGCCATGACTTTCGGGCCGATAATAGTGGATAACGGCCAGGCAAGGGCTGTGGCAGCCTATGCTCTCGGAGAAATACATCAGAATTATTCGCGCTGTGCGTTTGGATGTTTTGAAAGAGGGCATTTCCTGATAATGACCATGAATTACGAATATGGTCACACTGTCGCAACGCTTGCGGAAGAGACAAGCGTAATGGCGCTCAAGGGATGTACCAAAGCCTACGCTATGGACGGCGGCGGCACAGGTGAGATAGTGTTCGGCGGAGTAATGTATAACCGTCCGGACTGGAATAAAGAAAGGGCGATAAGCGATATAATGTATTTTGTATCGGCATCGCAGTGAGCAGATGAAAAAAGACAAGGTTAATATTTATGATATAGCTGAAATGGCCGGGGTATCAATAGCAACGGTATCCCGGGTTATGAACGGTTCTGACAAGGTTAGCGAAAAGACCCGGAAAAAAGTGATGGAGATCATAGAAAGAGAAAGCTTCACACCAAACGTATTTGCGCAGGGTCTGGGACTTCATACCATGCATACCGTGGGCATACTTGTACCGGATATTTCCGATCCTTATATGTCTGCGGCTGTGGCCTGGATCGAGAAAGGCCTGTCGGAGAACGGATACGACTGCATCTTAAGCTGCAGCGGTTTTGAACCTGAAGGCAAACAGAGACATACGGAGATGCTTCTCTCCAAACACGTGGATGCGCTGATCTTTCTGGGATCGACCTATGCGGGCAGCGGAAAGAGCACAGAGGAAACGGAATATATCAGAAAGGCAGCAGCGCAGGTACCTGTATTTACCATAAACGGATATGTAAAAGGTGATAATATCTACAGCAGTGTAAACGGTGATGAAGAAGCCGTATATGAAGTGACAAAAAAGCTGATACTCAAAGGTCGCAGAAAGCCTGTATTTCTCACGGATTCGGGTTCTTACAGTGCATTGAAAAAAAGAAAAGGTTTTGAGAGAGCATTGAGAGAATGCGGGATAGAAGCTGACGAAAGTACTAAGATACATGTTGAAAATACCATTTACGGTGTAAGGGATGCCCTGCTTTCAAAGAAAGAAAGCTTTGATGCCGTGATAGCAGCAAATGATATCATTGCGGTAGGTGCGGTCAAGTATGCTACAGCTGCAAAAAGAAAACTGCCGGAGGATCTGGAGATAGTCGGTTATAACAATTCGGGACTGGTGAGAGTATGCGAGCCGGAGCTGTCAAGTATAGACAACAAGACAGAGCAGATGTGCAGGGATACGGTAAAAAGGATGATAGCAGTACTGGAAAACGGCAGCACCGTCGAGAATAAAAAAGTAGTGATTTCCTGTGATTTTGTGGAAAGAGGCACTACGGATATAGGAGGATGAAAGATTGAGGACTTTTATGGATAAGGATTTCATGCTTTACAATGATACGGCAAAGCATCTGTTTCATGATTATGCGGAGAGCCTGCCGATCATAGATTATCATTGTCATATATCGCCGCAGGAGATATACGAAGATCGTCATTTTGAAAATATAGCCCAGCTGTGGCTGGGCGGAAGACAGCCTGACGGTTCGTATGCAGGAGATCATTATAAATGGCGTCTGATGCGTTCCAACGGTGTCAGCGAAGATAAGGTAACAGGTGAGGCTCCGGCATATGAAAGATTCCTCGAGTTTGCAAAAACATTGGAGATGGCTATAGGTAATCCAATGTATCACTGGTCGCATCTGGAACTGAAAAAATACTTCGGGATAAACGAAGCGCTGACTTCCGAGAATGCGAAAGAGATATGGGATAAGACTTCGGAGATGCTGAAGAATGATCCTCAGCTTAGTGTTCGCGGGATAATACGAAAATCAAACGTTAAGTTCATCGGAACAACGGACGATCCGACAGACAGTCTGGAATGGCATGAGAAGCTTGCCAAGGAAGATCTGGGATTTATGGTCAGACCTTCTTACAGACCTGATAAGGCAGTAAATATCACAAAGGACGGCTTTGTTGCATATATAAATAAACTGACTGCAAGCGTCGGAAAAGAAAAACTTTCTTCTGTGCAGGAAGTGATCGATGCACTGTATGAAAGGCTGGATCATTTTATAGCGAACGGCTGTAAGGCATCCGATCACGGACTTGACTATGTCATGTTCCGAAAAGGCAGCATGGAAGAAGCCGATGTTGCTTTCAAAAAGGTGATGGCAGGAGAGAAGATAAGCAAAGAAGAAGCGGAGATTTATCAGACCATGCTTCTTACTGCTTTAGCCAAAAAGTATCATAAAGACAATATAGTCATGGAGATCCATTTCTCCTGTTCAAGAAACATAAATGAGAGAGTATGCTCGGCACAGGGGCCTGATACGGGCTATGACATGATAGCCAAGAGTAATTGCTATAACGAGCTTGCGGCCTTTTTCTCGGAGCTCGACAAAACACAGGAACTGCCGAAGTGTATAGTGTTCTCTCTCGATCATAACGACTTTAACCAGATAGCTACCTGTCTCGGTGGCTTCCAATCTCCTGAGATACCGGGTAAGATGCAGCTTGGCGCAGCATGGTGGTTCCTGGATTCCAGGGACGGAATGGAAGAACAGATGAGAGCTCTCGGCAATCTGGGACTGCTCGGCAATTTCATTGGTATGCTTACGGATTCCAGATCCTTCCTTTCATATACCAGGCATGATTATTTCAGACGTATAGCCTGCAATCTTATAGGTAAGTGGGTAGAGGACGGTGAATACCCGGCGAATGAGAGTTCACTTAAGAAGATCATCGAAGGTATATCCTATAATAACGCTGCAAGATATTTTGGCATTTAAGGATGTAAGTGACGGGAAAAAGGTGTATAATGGTGTAGTGGTCTGACAGGAGGTGCAGGATGTTCGGATTTGGCGCGATGATAGAAAAACTGAAAAAAGATCCCAAGAGGATAGTTTTCACGGAAGGGGAAGACCCCAGAATACTTGAGGCTGCATCACGTCTGCTGGCAAGCTGTTTCCTGACACCGATACTCCTCGGTGATGAGAAGGAAGTGGCTGAGGCCGCAGAGGAAGCCGGTTTTAATATACGCGGGGCCCAGATAATCAATCCTCTTACTTATGAGAAGAGAGATGAAGTAATTAAGGAATTCTATGAGATCCGTAAAGCTAAAGGTATGACTCCCGAAAAAGCAGAGAAACTCATGAGGGAGAGAAACTACTTCGGTACCATGCTGGTAAAAATGGGAGTCGCGGACTGTCTTCTCGGAGGAGCAACATATTCGACTGCAGATACCGTAAGGCCTGCTCTTCAGATCATCAAGACCAAACCCGAGAACAGCATAGTATCCTCGTGTTTTATACTGGTACGTCCCGGAGCCACGGGAGAAAACGAAGTGCTGGCGATGGCAGACTGTGCGATAAATATACAGCCCTCTGAAGATGAACTGGTGGAGATCTGCGGAGAGACCATTAAATGCGCCAGGCTTTTTGGTATAGATCCCAAGGTGGCTTTTTTAAGCTATTCGTCGCTGGGATCAGGTAAGGGTGATTCCGTTGAGAAGATGCGAAACGCCGCAGAAAAGGCAAAGGAAGAGTTTCCCGATATACCCATAGAAGGTGAGCTGCAGTTTGATGCAGCTGTTTCACCGCGTGTGGCAAGACAGAAAGCACCCGGATCAAATGTGGCAGGTTATGCCAATACCTTTATATTCCCTGATATAAATGCCGGAAATATCGGCTATAAGATAGCACAGCGCATGGGTAATTTCGAAGCATACGGTCCCATACTGCTGGGACTTAATGCACAGGTCAACGATCTGTCAAGAGGATGTAATGCGCTGGAAGTTTATTCAATGTCAATAATCACGGCAGCATTGACGTGAATTTAGAAATAATCAAATTTTCAAATAAGGAGAGACTGAAATGAACATACTTGTCATCAATTGCGGAAGTTCTTCACTCAAGTATCAGCTGATCGATTCCGACAGCGAGAAGGTACTGGCCAAGGGTCTGGCAGAACGTATAGGTATAGAAGGTTCTGTGCTTACACATACACCGGCAGGTAAGGATAAGGTGGTGAAGGAAGCGCCCATGGAAGACCATAGTGTAGCTGTAAAGCTGGTGATAGAAGCGCTTACGGACAAAGAAAACGGAGTGATATCTTCACTTTCCGAGATAGGCGCAGTAGGACACAGAGTGGTACATGGCGGCGAGATATTTACAAAGGCAGTGCTGATCGATGATGAAGTGATAAAGGATATAGAGGAACTGAGTTCACTTGCACCTCTTCACAACCCTGCCAACCTTATAGGCATACATGCCTGTGAAAAGAATATGCCCGGAGTTCCCCAGGTGGCAGTGTTCGATACGGCTTTCCACCAGACCATGCCTCAGAAGGCTTATATGTACGGCATACCTTATGAGTATTACAGAAAGTATAAGATCCGCCGTTACGGTTTCCACGGTACCAGTCATGATTATGTATCAAAACGCGCAGCCGAGATACTCGGTAAAGACAGGAAGGATCTGAAGATCATCGTTTGCCATCTCGGTAACGGCGCCAGCATATCTGCGGTAAAGAACGGAGAATGTGTTGATACTTCCATGGGACTTACTCCGCTTGAAGGTCTGATGATGGGAACCAGAAGCGGTGACCTCGATCCCGCTATCATAGATTTTATCTGTGAGAAAGAGGGAAAGACAGTTTCCGAAATGAATACGATACTGAACAAGAAGTCCGGTGTACTGGGACTGTCCGATAATCTGTCCAGTGATTTCCGTGATCTCTGCGATGCAGCTGACAACGGCAATGAGCTTGCAGCAATGACGCTTGATACTTATGCATATCATGTGGCAAAATACATCGGTGCTTATGCTATGGCAATGCAGGGCGTGGATGTGATAGCATTTACTGCAGGCATAGGAGAGAACAGCTACGGTGTAAGAAGCCGTGTGGCTCCGTATCTTAAGTATTTCGATACGGAAGTGGATGATGAGAAACTTAAGATACGCGGTGAGGAGATGATAGTATCCAATCCCGGATCGAAAGTAACGGTTATGATAGTGCCTACCGATGAAGAGCTTTCCATTGCAAGACAGACACTGGAACTGGTAAAATAAAGCTTGTATAAATGCGGGGCTGTCGCTTTTGCGACAGCCCCTTTTATGTAAGGTGAGAGGAATGAAAACAAAGATCTTAAGAACGCTGTTATCAATATCTCTGATATCCGTATTTACTCTTAATTTATCGGCCTGCGGTCGTGACAATGACGGAAGTACGGATAATACGGAAGCTGCACCTGCTGATGAAACGCTGACTCCGATCGTTGCTATCGATAATAACAATGAGCAGGAAAATGAAGAGCCGTCTCCGACACCGGAAGTTATAGAAGAGCAGAAGGGTTTAACAAAAGTCGAGTGCGAAGAGAGGATCGATGTCTTAAGGGAAGGCGAAGCCGTTACTCCGGCAGATGAGGAAGTACTTACACAAATGGCCGGCTGTGTTGCCTTTGCCCGTATCCTTGATAGTGATGGTATGATCTTTTCCGAAATGGATAATGCAGACAGAGCATCACTGCGCTCTGAGATAATCGACAGTATCATCTGGGGAGAGACTCCTCTTTATGAAAAGATACTGACTACAGTAAATGATGAGTATGCGATCCCTGTTGAAGAAGCGGAGAAAGTGTTCAGAGACTTTTACGGAGAAGAAGCTTTTGTTCCGTATGAATACGAACGTGTTGAAAACGGATATATCTACCCGCTGTTTGCCGACGGAGACCCATGGCACAGAGTGGAACATATGCAGTATTTTGAAGATGATGACTATATACTCTTTACGGGCCCGTCTTTTTATGAGAGTAACGGAGGAGATCAGGAATTCATCGGATATGCTGATATACTTTTTGAAAAAAATACGGACAGCAGATACGGAGTTACATTGCTTTACGGAAGATACCGGGATGAGAAGATCAATATCGTTTCTGTTGAGACATCATCGGAGCTACAGGCATCAGGAGATAAGACATATTCCGGAAACAATCTGACTGATGGCGATCCCACAACCGTATGGGCTGAAGGCGTTAAGGGAAGCGGTGTCGGAGAGACCATAGTTCTTCATCTTGATAAACCTACATCTGTATATGGTGTTGTTATCTGTAACGGATATACGGCAAGCTGCGAGCAGTACAGGGATAACGGTTTTGTGACTGAAGCAAGCGCGGACTTTGGTGATGGTAATGTTGTTAAAAATGAAGTATCCGGTTATTGGTGTGAGGGATTTACAAGTCAGGATCTGGCAGACATAAACAGAACAAAACTTGAACTTGAGAAGCCGGTGATAACGGATACCATCGTGATAACGATAACGGGAGCAAGCGCAGGAGAGAAGTATGATGATACCTGCATAAGTGAGATATACGCGTATTAACAGGAGAAAGGAAGCAGGCATGAACAGATTCAGATTACCATATCACTTAACGGTAGAAGAGGGAGTATTTGAAGATATACCGGGCAGTCTGGAAGATGTATTTCCGAATATAACTGCAGATAAAACTATTCTGGTCACGGAAGAGAATCTGAAAAATATATTTGAAGCTATACTTGATGAGATACAGAGAGATTTTCCGGCATGTGAATTATATCTTATCAAAAAAGCTGATTATGATTCGGCAGTTGCACTGGCAAAATATATCACCATGAACGATGTAAAGCAGGTGATAGGTTTTGGAGGTGGTACAGTGCTGGATCTGGCCAAGTTTGCTGCCTTTGTTTCTAAAAGCCGTCTGATCAGCCTGCCTACAACACTGTCAAATGATTCACTGGCATCACCTGTAGCGGTTCTTGGAACAGAAGGTCTTGCAAGAAAGAGTTTCCGCTGTACCATTCCCGATGCGATACTGATCGATGTGAATGTAGTTAAGAGCGCGCCGGATCGTCAGCTGTTAGCCGGAATAGGTGATACGGTTTCAAAGTATACAGCGCTCTATGATTGGAAACTGGCAGCCGCAAAGGGACGGGAATCAGTGGATGATTTTGCTTATATGATATCGGATATGGCTTTTGAATCCATGCTGCATGCGGAGGGAGCAGAGCTTAAGAGTACGGATTTTATCCGTCGCCTTACATATGCTTTGGTTATGGGAGGACTGGCCATGGAGATTGCGGGCAATTCGCGTCCGTCCTCGGGATCTGAGCATCTTTTCTGTCACGCATTGGAAGAAGAATTTGCCGATAAGGTAGGTATACCTCATGGAATAGCAACAGCTATGGGTTCATATCCAGCCTGCATATTTCAGAACAGAAGTGTCGATAAAGTTGAGAAGATAATCAGACAGTTCAATATACCGGTAAAACCATCTGTATATGGCATTTCTGAAGAGATATTTATAAAAGCATGGCAGATGTCTGCAGCTACAAGAGCTGATCGTTATACCATATTGAATGAAGCAGACTTAAGCGACGGAAGACTTTCAGCTGTATATAAAGAGATGGAAGAAAAGTTTGCCTAGTCTTTTTTGCGCATCCGGATGAAAGATTCGTATTCATTCGGATGTTTGTTTTTTATGTAATTGCGTATAACTTTTTCGTGTTTATTAAGAAGACGCATAGCCTGAGGGTTTATCAGACTTAAGCGCTGCTGGCCGAAAGTTCTGCGTCTTTCGATATGACGTTCTATCCTTGCGGTGAGTTCAGGGCTTATCTTTCCCTCTGCTCTCAGCTCTTCGAGACGTATCTCAAGAAGATCCCAGAATTCGTCTTCATCAAAGCGGCCAAGCATACCCCAGGAAGTACGTATGCCTTCCTTGCTCAGGATCCTGGCTTCCAGTTCTTCGTGATTTTCTGCGGTCAAAGCCAGCTCATCAGCAATACTTCTGGCCAGAAGTTCCATGCGTTCTTCGGCTTCACTTCCGAACAGCCATTCAAATTCCGAGAGTCTCTCTTCAGCTTCCACGGCGGTTTCTACATCCATGATCCTTATCCTTGCAGTTTCGGAAAGATCATGAACATCAGTATTTTCCAGATCGTAAGGTTTCTCCAGTCCCGCATCCCTCAGAGCCAGAGTGATAGTGCGGCGGACAGCGCCTTCTTCTATGAGCAGACTGCCGCCAAGGCTGCGCAATTGGTCATTCAATGAGCCGTCATGTTCGGTAAGATAAAAGAGTATGCCGCGTTCACGAAGTTCTGCATACAGCTGCATGAGTCTTTCCACGGAAGTCATATCAATACTGCCGATGCCTCGGGCATCCACCACCACCTGGTGAGTATCATCTTTTATCGCTTCTTCTATCTCATTACAAAATAGTTCAATGTTTGCAAAAAAGAGATTGCCGCTGAAACGATAGACCACCGTATTCTTTATGGGTCTTGCAGCGGAATTGCGCTTCAGCGAATAGAAATTGCCGTGGCCGGGGATACGTCCGACAAAAGCTGTGGGCGGACTTACGCTTCGTATTGCGGTCTCTCCGAAAGAGAGTACCACTCCGATGATAATGCCGTATAAGGTCCCGAAGAACATAACACCAAGGAAAGCTATCATAAAAACTATCCATTCATTCTTAACGGTGTGCCAGAGCTTCCGTTCCAGCTTAAGTTCAAGTATGCCGATAAGGGCTGTTATCACGATCCCGGTAAGTACCGGAACGGGAAGATATTTGATAAACGGTGTTCCGAAGAGAAGGATCAGTATCATGGTAAGCCCGGCGGATACTGACATAAGCTGTGACCTGACACCCTGGGAATCTGCGATGCCGCTGCGGGATACACTTCCGTTGATCGGACAGGATCCGAAGAAGGCGCTCATGAGATTCATTACGCCATAGGCTAACAGTTCCGCATTATTATCAAGAGTATCCTGATATTTCCTTGCATAATTTCCGGATGCCAGAAGGGTCTGTGCCATGATAACGGCCGCTATACCGAGAGTCTGCATGATAAGATCGGGAAAACTGTCTAAGAAACCATCGATTCCGTTTAGTGCAAAGAACGGCATGCCGTTATCATTGATCTTATAACCGGGAAGGATAAATTCAGGGAGTCCCGGAACGACCTCAGCCATTAATTTTACTCCATAACGGTCAAGCCGGAAGAGGATCTGCAGAAGTGCCGAGATGATCAACATGATAACTGTGACAGGCACTTTGGGAATGATCCTTTTGCATACAAGAATGATAACTATTGTTGAAAGACCAAGGATGAACGAGAGTAGGTGAAAGCTCTTTGACTGGAAAACAAGATTGGTGATAAGTTCTATCACTTCACCTGTACCCGGATCACCGCCAAAAAGCTTGGGAAGCTGCATAAGTATTATGGTCAGTCCGACACCGGAGATAAAGCCTCCCATCACGGGAGTAGAAACATATTTTACTATCCTGCCGGCTTTTAGGAGATACAAAACAAGAAACCAGACGGCAGTCAGCAGAGTCATAAAAGGGACTAGCAAGAGGGCTTCTTTTGATCCTGCGCTGACACCCATTTGTGCCAGCATGCTGCCGACTATCACGGCAGGCATTGCATCCACACCTACAACAAACTGTTTTGATGTTGATAAAAATCCGAATATCAGTATTGGAAAGAGTGATCCGTATAAGCCATACACCGCAGGCAGTCCGGCAATCTGCGCATACCCCATTGATATTGGAATGGAAACCAGCGCTACTACTATACCGCCGAAGATATCCCTTCCGTAGTTGATGGTCTTATGTTCGGATCTTATCTGTGTGATGAGCCTCATGGCAGTATTATAGCATATTTTCGCCGGCATACATAAGCTGTGTTTTTATAGAAATGAACTGCTTAGTATGATAAAATATATCTGCGTTTACATTGCGTAAAATGGATTGGAGGTTTGCCATGGGAAGAAGACCGGATTGGCTTGAAGAAGCTGTTTTCTACGAGATATATCCGCAATCCTTTAAGGATACGGATAATGACGGTATAGGGAATATCCGCGGGATTACAGAGAAGCTCAGCTATATAAAGGAGCTTGGATGTAATGCCATATGGATCAATCCATGCTTTGAATCACCTTTTGGTGATGCAGGATATGATGTTTCCGATTATTACAGGGTGGCGCCGCGCTATGGCAGTAATGAAGATCTGGAGCAGCTGTTTGAGGAGGCGCATAAGACAGGGATCCATATACTTCTGGATCTTGTTCCGGGGCATACATCCTGGGAACACCCGTGGTTTAAGGAAAGTCAGAAGGCAGAGAAAAACGAATATACAGACAGATATATATGGACAGACAGCATATGGGAATCACCGGAGGGATATGCATCTCTTCGCGGTATATCCGATCGTGACGGAAGCTGTCTTGTCAATTTCTTTACACATCAGCCGGCTCTGAATTACGGTTTTTATAAACCGGATCGTCTCTGGCAGCAGTCGATGGATTCTGAGGGTGCAAGGGCTACCCGCGAAGAGATAAAGAATATCATGAGATTCTGGCTCTCAAAGGGCTGCGACGGATTTCGCGTGGATATGGCGGGATCGCTTGTAAAGAATGATGAGGAAAGCAGAGGTACCATTGCTTTATGGCAGGATATAAGGGGATTTCTTGATAAAGAATTTCCCGAAGCCGTGCTTATATCGGAATGGGGAGAACCGGATAAGAGTATTGAGGCCGGTTTTCATATGGATTTTCTTCTTCACTTCGGACCCTCACATTATAATGATCTGTTCCGCTGTGACGATCCTTTCTTTGGCGGAAAGGGAGATGCTTCCGAATTTGTGAAGAAATATCTTGAGAGCTGCGCTAAAGCAGATAACAAAGGTTATATCTGTATCCCATCCGGAAATCATGATATGGACAGGCTTGCAAAATATATAAAGGGAGACAGGGCGAAGATGGCTTTCGCATTTCTCTTATCCATGCCCGGCGCGCCTTATATCTATTATGGCGACGAGATCGGTATGAGGTATGTGGAGGGATTAACGTCTGTAGAGGGAGGTTATAACAGGACAGGTTCGCGTTCTCCCATGCAGTGGAACAGCGAAAAGAATGCAGGTTTCTCCGGAGGAGATGAGAACAGTCTGTATATTCCTCTTGATCCTGACAAGGACAGACCCGATGTTGAAAAGCAATTAACAGATCCGGGATCATTGCTCAATGAAGTAAAAAAACTGATATCAGTCAGGAGGTCATACAGGGCATTGATGAATTCAGGTGAAATAAAATTTGTCTGTGACGGTGAAGAAGGAAAGCCTTTGATATATATCAGGTCATACGATGGTGAAAGAATAATTGTTGCACTGAACCCGACGGACAGAGAGTATAAGATGGAAAACACGGATGTGAAAGAGCTGATATATGTTTTGGGAGATGAGCCGGATATGACAGACGGTAAGCTGTTGCTGAAGCCGGGATCGGCTTTCTTTGCAATTATCTGAGTAAAGTATTGATGAGGAGGACATATAGACGAAATGGGAAAGTTTGCTGTTGTTTTTCCGGGAATAGGGTATCACAAAGATAAACCCTTATTATATTACAGCGTGAAGATCGCAAGGGAGGCAGGATATCAGCCGGTTTATATTGATTTCTCAGGTATAGCCTGGGATAAAGCTGATCTGAGAGATCCGGATAAAATGAAAGAGTTATTTGTTCAGGCAATGCTTGCAGCCGAAAGGGCATTCTCGGATATTGATATTTCTGCTGAAGATGAGCTTCTGTTTATCTCCAAAAGTATAGGAACGGCTGTAGCTGCTTATTATGCAAAAAAGAATTCTCTGAAAGCAAAACAGATATATTTTTCGCCGGTTGTGCAGTTCGGTGAATTTGTACAGGATTATGGCCTGGCATTCTACGGTGATAATGACCCGTTGGCAGATTATATAAAGATTGAAGAAATCTGTGCAGATAATAAGATAGAAGCTCACCTGATCGCAGGGGGCAATCATTCTCTTGAGATCGGAGATACGGAAACGGATCTTATAAATCTGTCAAAAATAATGAGCCTTGTAAAGACATTTATATAAGGAGATATGTATAATGATCGATAATATTGAAGTGTTCAAACATAACAGCATAAGGATAAAGTCATCTTGCGGAAATATATATATCGATCCTTTTCAGATCAATGATGCAGCTCATGATGCAGCTTATATCTTTGTCACCCATGATCATTATGATCACTTTTCACCCGGGGATATAGAAAAAGTTTCAAATAAAGAAACCATACTTATAGTACCCGAAAAGATGGAAAAGTCCGCTCACAAAATATCCGGAAGCGTAGGGAAAATATATACAGTGAAGCCGGCAACTAATCATCAGGTAAAAGATGTTGAATTTGAAACAGTTCCTATGTACAACATATTAAAACCCTTTCATCCCAAGTCTGCGGGGTGGGTAGGTTACGTTCTTCATATTGACGGAAAACGTATATACATAGCAGGGGATATTGATAAAATTAAAGAAGCTGCGGCAGTTAAATGTGATATAGCCCTGTTGCCTATAGGCGGTTTCTATACAATGAATGTCAAGCAGGCTGTGGAACTTACCAAAGAAATATGCCCCGAATATGTCATACCTGTACATTATGGCAGTATAGCAGGTAAACAGGAAGACGGGGCATTATTCTCTGAAAAGGTTGAAAAGCCGGTGAAGGCAGTTCTGAAGATCACTTAATGGTCAGCTGACAGTTATATTCCTGTTCGTCAACGATAGCTCTGACATTGATCGTATCACCGGGGGTGCCGTTGGCTGTCAGTTTTATCTTAGATGTTTTATTTGTAGGAACGAATTCTGCATTACCATCCACCTTCCATTCAACGTTCGTATAGGAACTCACATTGGAGAGTGTGATGGTTTTTGTTTTTCCGTTCTTTATCTTTATAACAGCTTTTTTGAATTTCGGGTGTTTAACTTTGATAGTGAAGCTGTATTTTGCATCAATGTAATATTCCGGATGATCTCCGATCCCTTTGATCATACAGCTGAGTTTTACGGTACCGTTTTTAGCGCCTGCTCTTACTGTTCCGCTTGCTTCATCGACTGTTGCTATCGCCGCCTTTTTAGCGGGGATGCTCCAGCTTAATTGTGTCCCTTCGGGCAGATCGCTTATATATTCAGATACCTTTAACTCCTCTCCTTCATAAGTCAGATCTTTGGAAGGAACAGCAATCTGCGGTTCGAAGGTATGTATCACTACACTGCCGATCTTATAATACTTTACGCCATTCCTTGTATAGATATCAACCGATGTGATCCCCTGTTTTTTTGCGGTAAAGATACCTTTCGAGTTGACCGTTCCCACGCCCTTTAAGTCAGGGGAACCGATCTGAAATTTAGCAATATTCAGCTCAGTACCCATCATCTGATCCCGTGCGATCGCTGCTACATCCAGTTTCTGCTTGACTACAAGGGAATAGGTTCCGAATGTGTTGTTGGACATTTCATTCAGATCGGGATTACCCATTACATCCGTCTTACTCAGATCATAAGCAGACCAGTCGACAGTTATTTCTTTATTTCCTTCAGACATTTCATGAAAGCTGGTAAAAACAACTTTTTTGTCTACTATCCGTATATCATGTATACCGACAAAATTACCGCTGCTCTCTTCCGGATCGACTTTGTATTCTTCGCAGATATTCCCGTTATTTCTGTCTATCAGTATCATGGTATCAAAGATGCTTATGATAACATATTTATCTCTCGTGATTATGTATCTGAAAAGGCTCTTATGGCAGTTTTTAAATTCATAGAATAGATCATCACTGTTGCAGGTGTAATCATACTTTCTTATATAATCCGAATCAAAATGGAGCCAACCTCCGGCAACATAAGGGATGGAACGTGCTGTACTGCTCCACCAGTATTCATCATGATCGGTAGGTGTTTTGATATTCTCATATACATTCAGATAATCGTCACCGATAAAACCTTCCCAGTCTGTTGTTCTGTGTCTTACGGCAAAAGCATCCCTGCTGAGAAGAAGATAGTGATGAGAGGTATAGCGTGACTGTCCGTCCCATGTGCTGTCAAGATAGTACCAGTTACCGTTTATTTTTGCCAGATTGAATGCATGATTCAGATCCCGGCTCTGTATAACGGGACATTCGATGCCTGCCGCTTTTGATAATACTTCCATTGCGCTGGCATAACCGCAGCAGACTGCGCATCCCTGAACGATGGCGTCATAAGCGGAACTGTTTTCTTTGCTGTCATCGTAATCACAGTTATCACACAGCCATTGATAAAGATATAATAACTGTTCTTCCTGGGTCCACCTGCTGTCCATGCTCCTGATCACGGCAGAAACAACCCGGTTCATTTCCTCGATCTGATCATGATAAGAGGTCCCGATCGCTTTATCCGAGGCATTGCCATCCGTTTTAATTTCTTTTGATGCAGAGGGTCTTTCCTTATATGAAAGGGTTATGGATTTAACGCATGCATTTTCGGAAAGAGTATAAGAGAAAGAACTGTCAACATAAAAGACTTCCGGAAGTGTATTAAGAAGGGTTGCAAGTCTTCCTTTTACCTTGCTCAGGTTAAGGCCGTAAGGCGTTACATCTATTACAAGATTGCTTTCTGCAGGAGAAAGGATCTGAGTCTTTACTACATTGCAAAAAGGATCGGCTTCGATACCGCCCTCAGCAATACCGCTCAGATCAAAGTCATAGCTTGAGGGGAAAGCCCCGCAGGAATAAAGAAGATCTGAAATATCTTCTCTGTTTTCCGTATCTGCTTCTGTCGCAGCTTCTGTCGCAGCTTCTGTGTCATGATCCGTTTCATCGGAGATCACAACCTCCTCTTCACCTGCATACACATTAAGAACAGGGATATCGCAAGCCAGTACCACCGTTAGCAGAAGCAGAGAAATAAATCTTCTTAGTCTGATATTTTTAAGCATATTTTTATCCTCCGGGAATTGTTTTCATTGCTATAGATTCTAACAGAACAGGGATGAAAATTCAAATTTCCGGCAGCTGCTATAAGAACGAAAAAAAGTATTGACAGAATATATTTGATAAAATATAATATGGACAAATATAAAAAGCAAAAACCAAAGGAGGGCGTGACCATGAACTTTTATGAACTGAGTGTTACAGCATCGACGGGCGAAGAGATATCAATGAAGGATTATGAAGGAAAGGTAATACTGGTCGTTAATACGGCAACAGGCTGCGGTTTCACTCCGCACTACAAAGACATCGAAGCCATGTATGAAAAATATCATGACAGAGGCTTCGAGGTTATTGACGTACCCTGCAATCAGTTTGCCGGTCAGACTCCGGGAACGGATGAAGAGATCCATGAGTTCTGCCAGCTGAAATACAAAACACAGTTTCCCCAGATGAAGAAGGCGGATGTGAACGGGGATACAGCTATTCCGCTGTTTAAATATCTGAAGGAGCAGAAAGGTTTTGAAGGTTTCGGAAAAGGACCTAAGGCCCTTGCTATGAGCGCAATGCTTGCAACGATTGATAAAGACTATAAGAACAATCCAGAGATCAAGTGGAATTTTACAAAGTTTGTAGTTGACCGCAACGGAGAGGTAGTGGCAAGATTTGAACCTACCATAAAGATGGAAGAAGTGGACAGGTTTGTTGAGGAATTGTTATAATCATTGCAGATCAACGGACAAAAGGAGAGGGACAATGGCACAGGAGTATGAACAGCTTTTACTGAAAAACCAATTATGCTTTCCGATGTATGCCTGCGGAAGAAAGATAGTGGCAGCATATACGCCGTATCTTAAACCTTTGGGACTTACTTATACCCAGTATGTGGTTTTCATGGTGCTGTGGGAAAAAGAGAGCGTGAACGTAGGGCAGCTGGGAAGCATACTGCACCTGGATGCCGGCACGCTTACTCCCCTGCTTAAGCATCTTGAAAAAGATGGTTATATCACAAGAGCGCGTTCCAAAGAAGATGAGAGAGTGACCAACATCTGCATAACAAAAAAGGGAAATGCGCTAAAGGAAAAGTGTAAGGATATACCTATTAAGCTTGCCGGGGCAGGTTCATCCCTGACAAAGAAAGAAGCTGAACAGCTGTATAAACTATTATATAAATATCTTGAGGATAAATAGGACACAAAAGATTCACAGATAATTAGCACTCACCTCTTGACTTGGCTAACAATAGGTGATATAACGTAGTCAGAACAAAGGAAACAGAGAAGATCCGGGAAAATGGATCCAAACACTCCTTCCCCTTGCTCATGAAACCTATAGTATATAGTTTTTATGTGAAGGAGGGATGACTTATGTTGCTACCGAGTATTTTTGGAGAGAGATTACTGGACGATTGGATGGACTTCCCGAGGATGGATTTCCCCGACATCGACAGAAAGCTGTATGGTAAACATGCAGCCAATGTGATGAAAACGGATGTCCACGAGCATGACGACGGATATGAAGTGGATATCGATCTGCCGGGCTTCAAAAAAGATGAGATCAATCTTTCACTTGAGAACGGCTATCTGACAATCAATGCTGCCAAGGGTCTGGACAAGGAAAAGAAAGACAGGAAGGGCAAACTGATCCGTCAGGAGCGTTATGCCGGATCGATGACGAGAAGCTTTTATGTCGGAGAGGCCATTACCGAAGAAGAGATAAAGGCCAAATTCGAGAACGGCGTGCTGCAGTTGAGTGTTCCTAAGAAAGAGGCTGCGAAAGTACCCGAGAAAAAACTGATCGCTATAGAAGGATGATCGGCAAACAGCAAGATAGATAATAATTTAGTTATTAACAGCCTCCCGGCATTGCCGGGAGGCTGTTTTATAGAAATGCTCTTTATACTGTGATAGAATATACACATATATATTTTTTCGATACCTGTGTCAGGATGATATCATGGAGTCTGCAGTATGAACTATGAAGAGATCAAAAAACAATACATCAGAGGCTGGCATACATGGAATGTGCGCAGTGTGCTCTCTTATGTGCATATGCCGGATGGCTTTGCGCTGAATATAGCATTCAAGGAGTACCGGGAAGGTCATTATCTGAAAGAAACACTCATCGGAAGATTTGTGAATGAGTACGGAAGAGAACCTACAGAAACGGCATTACCCGGAGCACATGCATTCGACGGAAGCTATACGGAAATGACGGTTAAGTGGTGTGATATGGAGATCAAAGTTGAGTCCGCTACTGATGGTGATAATCTTGTTCTTCTGATCGCCCCTGTAAAAAAACAGCTGAAACCGCCCATGCTTGTATTGGAGGGAGGTTTTCTCTGGGGACGGAACGGCTGGGTGGAAAAAAAGGAAAATTGTCTGGTGTCACACAGTCTGCTGGGATCTTTTACAGTATTTACAAGCGGGAAAGAAATGACGGATAACAATATCCCCGTGCAAACTGCATTCCTGTCTGTTATTCTTGACGGACCGGTCGGTTTTTCAACAGGCAAAGAAATGAGTCTTCTGCAGGTTCAGGAGTTTATTGACAGAAAAAGATGCGAACATGAGCAGAAGAGCAGTTGCTATGGTGATCTTCAGGAAATGTATATGGCAATGGAATCAGCTCTTGGCTGGGATACAATATATGATGCGAAGCATGACAGAGTGATCTCTCCGGTAAGCCGTTTGTGGAGTATCAGCAGCGGAGGCTATGTACTCTTTTGCTGGGACAATTTCTTCGCCGGATACATGGCTTCCTGGGGAGACAGATATCTGGCATACAGTAATCTCAAGGAGATACTTAATGAGCAGACAAAAGAAGGCTTCGTTCCGAACCTTGCATATGCAACCGGACAGGTAAGCGCAGACCGTTCCCAGCCGCCTGTGGGAAGTACCATGCTTCTGAAAACCTATAAGGTATTTAAGGAAAAGTGGATCGTTGAAGAAATGTTTGACGGTCTGCTTAAATGGAATGACTGGTTTTACGAACATCGAATGAATGAGAACGGTGCACTTTGCTGGGGAAGTGATCCGATTCCTGTGCTGTATGGAAACCGTTGGGAATCCGATGGTGTGAATGACCGTTTCGGAGCCGCATTGGAAAGCGGTCTTGATAATTCACCCATGTATGATGATATTCCGTTCAACAAAAAAACGAACAGGCTTGAACTGGAAGATGTGGGACTTACAGGTCTGTACATCATGGATTGCTTAAGTCTCATCGAGCTGGCAGAGATAACAGGACGGGAAGATGAAACAGCAGCTTTGCATGAACGTTTGGAAAAAGCCTGTGAAGGACTGGAAAAGCTCTGGGATGAAGAGAAGGGATTCTATTATAATCGAAGAACCGATACGGGCGAGTTTTCACGCAGGATATCTCCCACGAACTTTTATGCGTTATTTTCTCCAAAGATAAGTGAGGAAAGACAGAGAAGGATAGCAGAGCATTACTATAATAAAGAGGAATTCTATGGAGAGTGGATGCTGCCATCCATAGCAAGAAACGATCCGGCATATCCGGAGCAGGAATACTGGCGCGGGCGTGTATGGGCGCCTCTGAACTTTCTTGTATATCTGGCTTTGGAGAATACAGTGTTGTCGGACGTACGTCATGATCTTGCGGAAAAATCACGCAAGCTGTTTATGAAAGAATGGACAGAACACAGACATGTTCATGAGAACTATTCGGCCATAACCGGTGAAGGCTGTGACAGCTGGAACAGTGATAAGTTTTATCACTGGGGAGCCTTGCTGTGTATTATAGCTATGCTTGAAAACGGACAAACACCGGTATGGGAAATCTGATGAATGCAGCTGAACCTGCAAAAGCTCCTGCGCCGAGAAAAGAAAACTATGTGTATTATAAAAAATGAAAGTTATAGTTCTGAGCAGTGAATTACAACAAAAGCATATTGATACCATCAAAGAGACAGTAGAAAAAGTCGGGGCAGATGTATGTTTTGTCAGGACAGAGGATGATATACCTGATGATTATACGGATGCGGAAGTCCTGTATGGCTTCGGTATGAGAACAGCAGCAAAAAGCAGACAGCTTAAGTGGCTCTGTGTTCCTTCGGCAGGCGTGGAATATCTTTTTAAGCCGGGAGCCTTTGCTAATGAAGATTGTATAATTACCAATTCTGCCGGAGCTTTTGGTGTCAGCATAGCTGAACATATCATTATGGTCAGTCTGATGATGATGCGTAAGATGACGATCACATTTAAGCGATCGATCCGGGGTGAATGGGGAGACCGTCTTCCGCAGAAATCCCTGAAGGATTGCAGGATCACGGTATTGGGAACCGGTGATATAGGCTGCTGTTTTGCGAGGAGAGTAAAGGCCTTTGGGCCCAAACAGCTTATCGGGATCTGCAGAAGCGGGATATGTGAGGAACCGGCTTTTGATGAAATAATTAAAAGTGAAGATTTGGATAAAGTTTTGCCTGAAACGGATCTTCTGATATTGTGTCTTCCTGCTACGGCGGAGACTAAGGGAATACTGTCTGAGGAAAGGATAAGAAAACTTCCTCCGGATAGTTATATTGTAAACGTGGGAAGAGGCTCGGCAATAGATGAAGATGCGTTAGCAGATGCTCTTGATGAAAACAGACTTGCAGGAGCTGCTCTTGATGTCTTTCTGAATGAACCGCTTCCTGAAAGCAGCCGTCTTTGGACTACCAAAAACCTTCTCATTACTCCTCATATTGCCGGAAACCTGACCATCGACTATACTATTGATAAAAATGTGGAAATGTTTTGTGACGACCTGATAAACTATGCAAAGGGTCGACCACTGAAACACTTGGTTGATAAGATAAAGGGATATTAATACAACACATAATAAAAGAACAGCCTCTCAATATTGAGAGGCTGTTTTATAGAAATGGTCATTATAGTATGATAAAATATATGCATGATCATTAAAGAAAGAGGATTTATACAATGACAGTGAATAATATGATCGAAGCAGTAAAAGAGGCAGGAGAAATAATGCTGTCGGCAAAACGGCCGAAGATAATGGAAAAGGAAGGTCATGCCAATTTCTGTACGGAAACGGATGAGAAGATACAGGCATTTTTGATAGAACGGTTAAGAGTTTTGTTTCCCGAAGCTGAGTTTTTGGGAGAGGAAGACGGACAGGATGTTTTTTCTTCCAAGATGAGCAAAGGATACTGTTTTGTGATAGATCCGATCGACGGTACATCCAATTTTATCTATGATTACAGACCATCTGTGATCTCAGTAGGGTTATTGAAAAACGGAAAACCGTATATGGCTGTTGTTTATGATCCTTATGACGACATGCTGTTTTCGGCTGTTCTTGGTCAGGGGGCTTTTCTGAACGGTGAAAGGATCATGTCATCAGAGGCAGCATTGAAAGATTCTCTTTCCGTATTCGGAACGGCCCCGTACTATACGGAATTGCAGGAAAGAACTTTTGATATTGCAAAGAAACTTCTGCCTTTATGCGTTGATCTCAGAAGATCCGGAACAGCGGCATGGGATATGTGTTGTGTTGCCATGGGCAGATGCAGTCTGTATTTTGAATTAAAGATTCAGCTGTGGGATTATGCAGCGGCGGCTCTGATAGCGAAAGAGGCCGGGTGTATCGTTACCGATATAGTAGGAAATGAGCTTTCTTTTTCCGGTGCAACTTCCGTTCTGTGCCGCGCAAGAGGAGTAAAAGAAATACCGGAGTGTTTCGGATAAACACGACAACAACATATTGTATTTATCGCGCACATACGATAATATAAGGATAGATTATAGCGATGATTCTGCAGAGTACTTATCGGAGGCTTAAAAATATGAATCATAGTATACTCAAACAGGTTATTTTTGATCAAATTGAAGTAATCCGAAATGTAGAGATTATCCCGAGGGAATATTCTTTTGAAAAAAAAGTCAATTATATTCTGGTAGGGCTCAGAAGATCCGGAAAGTCTACCCTTCTGTACAAGATAGCTAAAGAACTTGTCAGTGAAGGATGCGATTGGTCTCAGATAGTCTATGTAAATTTTGAGGATGACAGATTATTGGGATTTACAAAGAATGACTTCAATGACATCGTGGAAACGGCATATGAACTGACTGATGCCAAAGATATTTATTATTTTTTTGATGAGATCCAGATAATAGATGGATGGGAACATTTTGCGAGAAGAATGGCGGATCAGAAAAAGCATGTCTACATTGCCGGCAGCAATGCGAAAATGCTCAGTTCAGAGATGGCCAGCATTCTCGGGGGAAGATATATTCCCAGAATGATAATGCCTTTCTCTTATAGGGAAGTGCTGGATTACAAAAGGATTGATCATGATGATGCGGCATGGCTGACAACTTCAAAGGTAGCGAAGATAAGAAGGGCATGTCAGGAATATGTCTCAAGTGGTGGATTGCCTGAAGCTCAGCTTCTGAATAACAGAAGAGAGTACATTAAGAGTGTGTATGAAAAAGTTCTTCTTGGTGACATTATTGAACGTGAACAGATAAAGAATAAGATGGCACTTCGCCTCATGGTAAAAAAGATCGCTGAAACAGTTATGCATGAAATCTCTTATAATACACTTTCAGGTAATGTAAAGGCTGCAGGAACAAAAACATCTACTGATTCAATGATCGAGTATACTTCCTATGCTGAGAATGCATATCTTATATTCAGGACAAGAAACTATGTTTCCAAGTTTGCTGAAAAGGAGAGTATCCCAAGGTTCTATTTTTTCGATAATGGACTTTTGTCACTGTTTCTTGTGGATAAGCTATCAGCACTATTGGAAAATGCAGTGGCAGTCAGCCTGAAGCGAAAATATGAAGATGGAGTGTATTATTACAAATCCAGGCAGACAGGAATAGATATCGATTTTTATATTCCTGAGGAGGCCATGGCAGTTCAGGTGACATATGCCCTTGGGGATGCAGAGGAAAGGGAAGCCCGAAGTCTTTTATCTTTTGCCGAAAAAACAGAGGATGTAAAACAGCTCATGATTGTTACTAATGAGGAAGAGAAAACTATTGAAAAAGACGGTCATATAATAGAAGTGATTCCTGTGCACAAATTCCTTTTGAAATGATAAATACTTGTCAGCGATCAAAGACATATATGACAGATATGTTGAAGATGGGAGTTTTACCATGTTGCCGGAGTTTTCATCGCAGAAAGAAAAAGAAAAGTATTTTCATTCACTGCATGATGAATCAGATAGAGGTAGATAAAACATAAATGTGCAGCAGGTATTATATAAAACATAAAATGTATGATAAGCTTCCGGCGTTTTTGATCGCAGCGGACAGTCGGCGGTATACAGGCGATATTCGTCCTTCTGAGAAGGCGATGATCATTCGCAGAGGCAGCAAAGGATTAGAGGCAGGAGACTTATCATGGGGATATCCGTCAGCAAATAATAGTGGTCTTGTGATCAATGCCAGGGCTGAAAGCCTGCATGATAAACCAATGTTCAGTGATGATGTGATGAACAGGCGGTGTCTGATTCCGGCCAGCGGTTTCTATGAGTGGGATAAGGAGAAACAGAAAGCGATCATCAGTGTAGCGGATGAGCAGCTGATATATTTTGCAGGCATCTACAGTATACGTTCCGGAATGGAAAGATTTGTGATCATTACAAGAGAAGCATCGGAAGAAATGAGCAGGATTCATGAGCGTATGCCATTGATCGTGCCCGGAGAGTGCATGGAGCAATGGTTTTCGGATGACTACAGGGACATATTGCGATCAGAGGCTGTACCTTTAAATGTGAGAATTGAAAACGAACAGCTGTCATTTATCTAAAGGAGGATGAGATAATGCTTGAAACAGGAACAAAAGCACCGGATTTTACGCTTCCCGATCAGAACGGTGATATGCACAGTTTATCAGAGTACAGGGGAAAGAAAGTGATACTGTATTTCTATCCGAAAGATAATACTTCCGGCTGTACTAAACAGGCATGCGGTTTTGCCGAGAGGTATCCGCAGATCCGTGAGAAGGGAGCTGTAGTTCTTGGTGTCAGCAAGGATTCGGTTGCATCACATAAAAGATTTGAAGAGAATTACGGATTACCCTTTACACTTCTTTCAGATACGGAGTTAACGGTTATCAAGGCATATGATGTATGGAAAGAAAAGAAGAATTACGGAAAGGTTACTATGGGTGTAGTGAGGACAACATATCTGATCGATGAGAAGGGTGTCATAATTAAGGCAATGGACAAGGTAAAAGCTGCCGATAATCCTCAGGAGATGCTGGAAGAGTTGAAGTAAGCGAGAATATGAAAAGGATCAGCGAAGAGTAATGGGAAAGAAAGAACGATCTGCCAATGACATGAAGGACGTAGTATTTGCCTATATAAAGAAAAAGTATAAGGTACAGCCCGAATACCCATGGAGGAAGTATGACAGCAATGCGGTTTTCAGACATACAGATAATAAGAAGTGGTTTGCGCTTGTAATGGATGTCGCAGCTGATAAGCTTGGACAGCATTCAACGGAGTATGTGCCTGTTATCAATCTGAAGATCGATGATGTGTTTTTTCGAGACATGCTTATACAGCAGGAAGGTATTTTTCCGGCTTATCATATGAACAAACAGCATTGGATCACGGTTCTCCTTGACGGGACGGTACCTGAGGATAAAGTATTTAATCTGATCGATACGAGTTTTATGGCGACGGCTTCGGCAAAGAAAAAGCAGAAGATACGACCGCCGAAGGAGTGGATCATACCGTCGAATCCCGCTTATTATGATGTCATTCATGCTTTTGACGATGCGGAAGAGATCGATTGGAAGCAGGGGGCCGGGATAAAAAAAGGTGATACTGTATTCTTGTACGTTGGGTCACCGGTATCCGCAATACTATACAAATGCAAGGTGACAAAGACGGACATACCGTATCATTATGAAGATAAAAATCTGACTATCAGGGCACTGATGAAGATAAAACTGCTGAAGAGATATAAACCGGAGAAATTTACTTTTACGGTACTTAAGGAAAAATACGGTATATTTGCGATCAGAGGACCGCGGGGAATAACGAACAGCCTGAGTGAGGCGCTCAAGTAGATAAAACTTAGCAGGAGGAGAGTATGAAAAAGATAAAGTATGGACTTATCACAGCAGTCGTAATGGTTTTGACAGGGTGTAGTGAGACTGCACCGGTGGCGGACCCGGAGCCGGATGTTGCAGAAGTAACGGTTATCCCTGAACCTGCAGAAGATGATCAGGAAGTACCTGTGGCTGTCAGTACGATGTTAGGTGAATCGCCGGAATGGGTGGGACAGCTTCCCCAGGCTGCAGATGCAACGCAGCTTTTTGTAGTAGGTAATTATGAAGGAACTACGGCTTGGGTATCCATGCACGAAAAGGATGCTTCCGGTAAATGGCAGATGATAATGAGTACGCCCGGTTATATCGGGAAAAACGGACTGGGAAAGACAAAAGAGGGTGACGGTATGACGCCGGTAGGGACTTTTAAGTTTAATGCTGCATTTGGTATCGCGGCGGATCCCGGTTGTGCTATTCCCTATGTTCAGGCGGATGACGATACCTATTGGTCCGGTGACGGACGTGAAGGATATCATTACAATGAGATGGTAGATATAAAGGACTATCCCGATCTGAACAGGGAGGACAGCGAGCATATCCTGGATTATACGAGACAATACCAGTACTGCCTGAACATAAGCTACAATGAGGAAGGTGTTGCTGGACTCGGATCCGCCATATTCCTGCATTGTCTAGGACCAAAGAATCCGTATACCGGCGGATGCGTGGCAATCCCGGAAGAACAGATGCGTGTAGTAATGCAGAAGGTAAAGCCGGATTGTGTAGTAGTGATAGACAGACTGGCGGATCTGGATGGGACTGCAGCAGCAAAGGAGTCTGTTGCTGAGGATGGGCGTAAGCTTTCAAATGACTCTTCGGATTTTGTTCTCATCGGAGAGGTTATACCGGATGCGATACTCGAGATCCGGTATTATACAAGCTATAATTTTGTGGGCGATCGTATTGACGGTTATGAGGAACCGCTGGCAATGCTTACGCAAGAAGCTGCAGATTCGTTAAAGGCAGTGAGTGATGACCTGAGGGAAAAGGGATACCGTCTTAAGATCTATGATGCATACCGTCCGCAGATGGCCGTGGATAACTTCATGGAATGGGCGTTGGACGCCGATGATACAAAGATGAAAGAATACTTCTATCCTGAACTTGAAAAGGATGTACTCTTTCCGCAGGGATATATTGCCGAGTATTCCGGACACAGCCGTGGCAGTACGGTTGACCTTACCCTGTTTGATATGAAGACAGAGAAAGAATTGGATATGGGCGGAACCTTTGACTACTTTGGGGAACTGTCTCATCCGGATTATAAAGATATCACCGAAGAGCAATATGCAAATCGTATGATACTGCGGGATGCTATGATGGAACATGGCTTCAAGCCGCTGGAAGAAGAGTGGTGGCATTTCACCCTGAAGGATGAACCTTATCCCGATACCTATTTTACTTTTCCTGTGAACAGTGATTCTGTGGAGTAAGCAGAGAGTTACGGTTGCTCATTTTCAAGGCTGGGGCAAGGATCAAATATAGATATTTGTGTATTGCTAAAAAACTGCGATGTGACATAATGACATAAAAAGGCTTTTGAGCCCAAAAATGTCAGAAGAAAGATATGGAAATTAAACGGGATAAGTATTTGGAAGATTTACAAGATTGTATGCATAATGGCATGGTCAAGGTTGTTACCGGGATCAGGAGAAGTGGGAAATCTTACCTGATTTTTTCTGTTTTTAAGGAGTATTTGATAAATGAAGGTGTGAAAGCAGATCACAGATAAAGATGATTACTATGTTCTTCTTGATGAAGTACAGATGCTCGTAAATTTCGAGGAAGTCCTTAATTCAATGTTGCATATAAGGAATCTTGATATCTATGTGACCGGAAGCTAGTATCGAGAAGACGGAAGAATTGGAAACACTTCTCAATGTACTTGCTTCAGCGGTAGGTTCACTTACAAATCCGACAAAGATAGAGGCAACTTTTAAAAGTGTATTGAAGTCGAAGATATCCAGAAATACGATTGTGCAGTATATAGGATACCTGAAGGATGCATTTATCATCAATGAGGCAAACAGGTATGATGTAAAAGGCAGAAAGTACATCGGAACACCGCTAAAGTATTATTATGAAGATATTGGACTCAGAAATGCCAGGCTGGGATAAAAAGTGTTATGTCACGTTATTGGGGGAATTAATATCATGAATGATGAAGTAAGGACTATGACGGAACGGGAAAAAGACGATCTGCATGAAGCGGAGATGAAGCGTAAAGCAAGGGAGCCGTATCTTGATAAGGTACGGGGCTGTCTTATCGGAGGCGCCGCCGGCGATGCTCTCGGTTATCCCGTAGAATTTCTGAACGAAAACGAGATCAGGAGAAGGTATGGAAAAAAAGGGATAACTGCGTATGTAAAAGACAGCAAGAGCGGCAAAGCCCTTATCTCAGATGATACGCAGATGACTTTGTTTACTGCAAACGGTCTTCTTGTCGGTGATACAAGAGGCTGTCTGCGAGGTTTGCAGGGATCTCCGGCAGCATATGTGATGAATGCCTATATGGATTGGTATACGACGCAGGATGTACTAAGCATTGACAAAAGAGATAAGGAAGAGAAAAGCAGCAGCTGGTTAATGGAAATACCTGAGATGTATGTAAGAAGAGTTCCCGGGAATACCTGCCTGTCAGCATTGAGACAGTTAAAACACAATGGCGCATACAGCTTTGACGATATCTATAATAAAAGAAATGACAGTAAGGGAAACGGCGGTCTGATGCGAGTAGCTCCGCTTGCGCTGGATCATAACGGTTCTTCCGTATTGGACGGACTTGATAAGGATGGCGCCGATATAGCGAGGATCACACATTGTCATTCTCTTGGTTATATGCCTGCAGCATTTCTGACACATGTGATAAACCGTATAGTATATCCGCAACAGGATATGTCTCTGGAGGAGATCATAAAAGAAGCTAAAGAGACCATACTGCGTATATATAAGGATGACGAGAATGTCGCAAAACTGATATCAATAGTAAATCTTGCGATGAAGCTTGCCGGCAACAGAGATAAGGATGTTTTCAATATCAACAGGATAGGGGAAGGCTGGGTAGCCGAAGAGACTCTGGGTATCGCATTATACTGTGCATTACGTTACCGCGATGACTTCAGCGGAGGTATCATAGCAGCCGTTAATCATGACGGTGACAGTGATACCACCGCTGCAGTGGCGGGTAATATACTAGGAGCCTTATGCGGTTATGCCTCTATAGAACAGAAGTGGAAAGATGATCTGGAGCTCTCCGATATAATCCTGGAGATAGCTGATGATCTGTGTTACGGCTGTGTGATGGAAGAATACAGTACTTATATGGACCCGGTGTGGATAGGAAAGTATATCCATCATAAGTGGTTTGCCGATAAACAGGAATATAAGATTTTCTCCAGGGGTTGATTGCTGATCTTTTTCAGTACCGTGTAAATTCAACCGCTACAGGCCAGAGTATCATCAGCAGCACGGGCATAAGTACATCCCAGACTGTAGCCGAGCCGTGAACTCCGAATGATATCAGCAGACGAAAAGCTACAACAAAAGCTGTTGTGATAAGGCAGGGTTTTAAGATCTTTTTAATACGGTATATAGTCAGCTGCATTCTGTTTACCGGAAGGTATTTTGTGAGTTCCACGATATTCCTTACCTTTTTAGTCAGTGGTTCGGTAAAGGTCGCGTACTTTGATGCGTAAGTGAATATTCCCATTGCAAAGAGCAGGCATCCGTAAAATGCCACCTTAAGATATCCGTCATCGTATTCCAGACAGGGTATTATACTCAGAAGAAACGATACAACTATCAGGAATCCTGCCACAAAATTCAGCAATACATGATTCGGAAAATAAGTGGTCTCCTCTTTATAAAAAGCTGCGAGCCGTTCCTGCTGTTTTTTATCTTCTTTAAATGCTTTCATTGAATCCTCCTAATCTGCCTTCTTTCATGATGGCTACATAGTCTGTGTTCTTTTCTATCTCTGTCATATTGTGGCTGCTCATCAGCACCGTGATGTTTTTCTCCGCCAGCAGTTTCCTGAGTACGTTGAAAAACTCTATCCTGTATACCGGATCAAGTCCCGCAGTAGCCTCATCCAGGAGTAAAAACCTTGATCCGTGTGCTATCGCAAAGGCCAGTTGCATTTTTATTTTTTCGCCTCTGGACATCTTCATATAGGTATGGCTTTCGGCGATATCCATGGACTTCAGTGTTTCCTTATAAAGTTCCATATCAAACTTGTCGTAGAAGCCACCGAGGAGTTCACCGTTCTGCTTTGCGGAGCGTTCTTCGAAAAATCTGTTGTCCTCGGATACGAAGCCTATCGCATTCATGATATCCGCATGACGGCCGCTTATATCTTCACCTTCAAATAATATGCTTCCGGTATACAGAGTCTTTTCACTTAAGATGTATTTCATAAGTGTCGATTTGCCTGCACCGTTCTCACCTGCTATCGCATAGATATATCCGGGTTCAAGCGAAAAGCTTACATCTTTTAGCGCGAAGCTTTTGCTTTTTCCGCAGACGTTTTTAAATTCAAGACAAATATCACTCATCATTGTACCTCCTAAATCGTATCGTAAAGGGCTTCGGCCATTTCCAGAAAATCATCTTTGGAAATACCGGCATGCTTTACGTCACTGACTATTTCACTTAAACGTTTCTCGATCATCACCAGCTGCTTTTCTTTCAGATAATCCGTGTTGTATTCGCAGACGTAGAATCCTTTGCCTGCTACCGAGCGTATGAGGCCTTCTTTTTCAAGTTCTTCATAGGCACGCTTGGTGGTGATCACGCTCACAGCCAGATCAGCTGCCAGATTCCTTATGGAAGGAAGCGCTTCACCTGCTTTCAGTTCTCCGCTTACTATGGCATTCTTCAGCTGGTTGACTATCTGTTCGTATATGGCCAGGGTTCCCTGGGGCATCAGGTCTATCTTCAGCATCTGTAGTAATCCTCCTCACTCAAAGCTCCTGTTTTTATATCTTTATCTATTTCCTTCATAAGTTTGACGAACATCGGCAGTTCAACGATCAGCAGGAATATAAAGGAACCGATTATAAAAAGATAATCTTCTTTGGTCAGGTTACTTTCCGGCAATGCGAACTGTACATACATTGAAATGAACATCGCCGGTTTTAAAATTACTGCTCTCAAAAATTCCGTCTTTCCGTCGTGAACATTACCGAGGAAGCTGTACATGATGCCGCAGACCAGTATGTACATCAGTGACCAGAGGCTGACACCGTTTATCAGGTAAAGAACGGCGCACATGATCAGGATCAGCACTGAATGCAGGAGGCTCCGGAAGAGGTAAGCATTCTTAAGATATAAGGAACGTTCATCGGCGGACATCGGGCAGAGGTAATACATCCTGGATAGTTTAAGAGGATGTTTGGTCTGCGATATCCAAATGAATATCAGGGTGATGAACAGAATAGTGTCCCGCAACGCATCTGTCCATATATAAAAGCTTCCCTGTCTCAGTATTCCTCTGGCGATGATGATCAGCTGAAGTATGATAGGATATATCGCGATGTCTCCTACGCCCGGAGAGGAAAAGTTATTTATGGGGGTGTTCTTCCCGGTCATTATATAATCGTTAAAAAGTTTTCTGATCATTTTTATCCTTCTTTCTTACTATACAGATACATGAATTCTTCAATGGTCGGTGCCGCGCTCTTTAATTCGTCAGGACACTTTATTTTGCTCTTTACCAATGCTCTGGAAGAGTATTTACCCTCTTCAATGCCTATCACATATTCTTTATTCAGATTCTTCAGCAGATAGGCCTCGCCGGTAAGTATACGGTAGTGATCCCTGAAGCTTTCCATATCACCGGTAAATATCGTGCTGCCCTTGTCCAGGAATATCAGCTCATCAGCCATGCGGTCCAGGTCATCGGTGAGATGTGTTGCCAGCAGTACCGAGTGCCTGCCGTCTGCGATGAATTCCCGTACAAGCCTCCAGAAATCTTCCCGGAACTCCGGATCAAAGTTGGCTGTGGGCTCGTCGAGTATCAGATACTTGGGCTTGATACTTAAGGCAAAAGCAAACTGGCATTTAAGCTTCTCGCCTTTTGAAAGATCCTTAAAGCGCTTCCTTCCGGCGATCCTGAACATGTTCAGATATTTAATGTAGCTTTCCGCTTCATATGCTTCATAGAAACTTCCGAAGTGCTTACCGTTATCTTCGGGTGAAAGCTGCGGCATGAACAATTCGTCGACCAGTACACAGCCGAAGAGTTTCCTTAAGTTCTTCTCATTTGTCGCATAATCCATGTCGTCGGTTCTGATCTCACCGGCATCAGGATTCAGGAGACCTAAAAGCAGATTCAATAAAGTAGTCTTGCCGGCGCCGTTCCTTCCCACCAGTCCGCATATACAGCCTTCCGGTATCGTGAAGTTTATGTCTTTAAGTTCAAATTTTCCGAGTTTCTTGTAAACTCCCGTAAACTCTATCATAATAACCTCTTTTCCAACTGTGTATATACTGTCTATCAACTGTATATATGCGAATATACAGTATGTTTTTTTATTTGTCAAGTACTTTTCACAAATATTTCACAAAATCACCGGGGGCCGATTTCTTGCTACTTCTGCGGAATTATGGTAAAATACTGTCTTTGCATGGACAGCGAAGATTACGAAATAAAAAAATGTAAAGGAGTACAGGAGTACATAACAGAAATTGTCTTAATATAGAAATAAACTCTTGAAATACAGATAATGGAAAAATTCAGTGTAAAAAGACCATTTACCGTTCTTGTGGGTGTAATAGCGGCCGTTGTTCTCGGTTTTGTCAGCATGAGCAGTATGCAGCTCGATCTGTTGCCCGATATATCCCTTCCTTACTTAATGGTGCTCACGACTTATCCGGGCGCCAGTTCCGAAAAGATAGAAACAGAGATATGCGAACCCATTGAAGCTTCATTGGGTAAGATAAACGGAATAAAAAATGTTTCCAGTACCTGCAACGAAAACTATGGCCTGGTACAGCTTGAATTCGTGGATGACACGGATCTTGACAGCGCCATGGTCAAAGTTTCCAGTGCTTTAAACACTCTTCAGCCCTATCTGCCGGAAGATGCCGGCACTCCCTCCATAATAGAGATAAGCACCGATATGGTAGCCAGTGTTTATCTGGCTGTTAGTATGGAAGGCATGGAGATGGAAGAACTCTCCCAGTTCGTTCGTGACGAGATCACTCCCCAGTATGAAAAACAGAACGGCGTGGCTTCGGTTACGACTCTCGGTCTGGTGGACAAGAGCGTGGAAGTCAGGCTTAACGAAAAGAAGATCAAAGAGCTTAATGAGCGTATACTGGCTACGGTTGATGAGGCTTTTGATGATGCACAGGAGCAGCTGGATGATGCAAAGCAGCAGCTGGAAGATTCCCAGGAAACCCTGGATGAGAATCGTAAGAAGCTGGAAGATTCCAAGAAAGATCTGGCCGACGGCATAAAGGAACTGCTGGATTCGCAGCAGGAACTAAATGACGGAAAAGCGGAGCTTGCCGACAATAAGAAAAAGTGGGAAGACTCAAAGCGTGATCTCGAAAAGGCAGAGCAGGAACTGGAGGATAAGAAAAAGGAATCCAATGAAAAACTGGCTGATCTGAGTTATCAGGTGGATCAGGCTTCTGCATCTTTAGCGTCTTTAAAAACCCAGCTTTCACAGAGTGAAGCTACGCTGCCTGCTTTAAAGAAGGGTATCAAGCAGATCGATGAAGGCATAGCAAAGATAGATGATGGCATCAAACAGATAGATGACGGCGTAAAGCAGATCGATGAAGGCATAGCAAAGATAGATGAAGGCCTGAAAGCCATTGAAGAAATAGAAGCAAAGGGAATAACTGCAGATAATGTCGGAGGCATGATCTCAGGTCTGGAAAGCAATATTTCCCTGATAGAGACTCAGATATCCGCCCTGGATCCGAGTGCTGCAGACTATGAGGTCCAGCTGGCAGGGCTTAATACCCAGCTTGCCAATCTAAAAGAACAGCTGGCACAGCTTAAGCAGGCGAAGGCAGTGCTTGACCAGAAGAGCAGTCTCACCAGCCAGAAGAAGCAGCTGGAAGACCAGAAAACTCAGCTGGAGGAACAGAAGAAACAGCTCGAGGAGCAGAAAAAGGGCCTTGAAGATCAGAAAGCTTCTATCGAAGCTCAGAAAACCCAGACCGAGGCAACAGTCAAAGGACTGAAAAAAGCCATATCTGATATGGAAGGGCAGGTAGAGGATGCCTATAAAGAACTGGAAAAAGGCAAACTGGAGGCAGCAGCTTCCCTGGGAAGCGCCGATGCACAGCTTACTATAGGAAAGACTCAGTTAGACAGTGCAAAAGCCCAGTTTGACAGTGCCGAAGACCAGCTGGAATCTGCACAGGAACAGATCGATAACGGCTGGGACAGCATAGAAGACGGTCAAAAGCAGATCAATGATGGTCTGGAGCAGATAGAGGACGGTCAGAAGCAGATCGATGACGGCTGGACCGATTACGAAGACGGCGTAAGAAAATTCGAGAAGCAGAAGGCAGAGGCGAAGAAGAGTGCAAATGCAGATAAACTGCTGACCCTGGAGACTCTGTCCGGTCTGATATATGCGCAGAACTTTGAAATGCCTGCAGGCTATGTGGATGATACGGCAGATAGTTCATGGCTGGTAAAGATAGGCCAGAATTACGAAGATGTTTCGGAACTCAATGATATAGTGCTTACCAATATCAATAAAGTCGGTGATGTAAAAATCGGTGATGTGGCAGATATCGTTGTGATCGATAATGCTGATAAGAGCTATGTAAGACTCGGAAAAAACAAGGCCGTGATACTTTCGATATTCAAGAGCAGTACAACGGGTACCAATGATATGTCCAGGACCATTGCGGCGGCCAGCGAGGAGTTGAAAGCAGCACATCCCGGACTGCAGGTGACCACACTGGTGGATATGGGAGATTATATTGACATTATAGTAAAAAGTGTGCTTACTTCCATGGGCATAGGCGCATTGCTTGCAGTCGTGATACTGGCTATATTCTTAAAAGACGTAAAGCCTACTCTTGTGGTGGCGATAAGCATACCGGTTTCTGTTCTTACGGCTATCATGTGTATGTATTTCTCGGGCATATCACTTAATATGCTGTCGCTATCCGGTCTTGCTCTGGGTATAGGTATGCTGGTGGATAACTCCATAGTGGTCATGGAAAACATATACCGATTGAGAGGGCATGGTATAGAAGCGCCGCGTGCAGCGGTACAGGGTACCAGACAGGTAGCCGGCTCCATCATTGCTTCTACACTTACGACCGTGTGCGTGTTCCTTCCGATGATATTTACGACAGGTCTGGTGCGGGATCTCATCGCGCCAATGTGTCTGACCATAGTATTCTGTCTGATGGCATCGCTTTTGATAGCGATGACGGTGGTACCTGCTTCGGCTTCCACCCTGCTTAAGAACGCACAGCCTAAAGAACATCCTTTATTTGACAAGATAATGGTTCTTTATGAAAAGATCCTTCGTTTCTGTCTCAAAGTAAAGCCGGTGCCCATAGCGCTTGCGCTGGGCCTTCTGGTCTTCTCATGCATAATGATAGTACGTATGGGAATAGTAGTCATTCCCGAAATGACAATGACTCAGATGCAGGCAGATATTTCTTATCCTGAGGAGATGACGAGGGAAGAAGCATATGCAACCACGGATGAAGTGATAGAGCGTATGCTTAAGATAGAAGGTATAGGAACGATAGGTGTACTGACCGGAAACGGTTCAGCTCTTCTGGTATCCGAATCTGCCGGAGAGGATGATTTCCGTCATATGTCATTTATGATAATGACCGCAGATGAGAATGCCGGAGAGGAAGAGATAAAACGTATTAACCGTGAGATAGAGCAGATAGGTACCGATATGAGTATTGATCTGACCATGACTTCAATGGCTACAGAGATGGATTCGCTGACCGGAGGTTCGGGCCTGTCGCTTAATGTCTACGGTCAGGATATCGATGAACTTACACGCATTACAGGAGAGATCTGCGATATAGTTGATACGATAGACGGGTATGAGAATATCTCCAACGGGTCCGAGGATGCCGGAAAAGCCGCACACGTGACGATTGATAAGAATAAGGCCATGGGCCTGGGACTCAGCGTGGTACAGATATATCAGGATATAAACAAAAAGCTCACACATTCAAAGAGCGCTGTGACTATCACGGTTGATGGCATCGATATGGATATAGTGGTGGTGGATGAAACTAAGCCGATGACTTACGAGAATCTGCTGGACTATGAATTCACGGTTGAAAAGACCGATGATGATAATGATACGATCCATGAAGATCACAAACTCAGAGAGTTTGCTACAGTGGAAGTTAAGGATGAGCTTAACAGTATAAACCGTAAAAACCAGAGCAGATTTATGACTGTCACGGCATCCGTAGGTGAAGGTTATAATACAACACTGCTTACCAGAAAGCTGAAACCACTGCTTGATAAGTACAAGCTTCCCCAGGGTTATTCGATGGAACTGGGTGGCGAATATGATTCGGTACTTACCATGTTAAGGCAGATGGCGCTTGTGATAATACTGGGATTACTGATGGTCTATCTGGTAATGGTAGGACAGTTCCAGAGTCTCCTAAGTCCTTTCATAGTGCTCTTTACCGTGCCTCTGGCCTTTACCGGAGGATTCCTTACCATGTGGCTGTGCAGGGAGAACCTGTCAATGATCAGTATACTCGGTATAGTAGTGCTGATGGGTACTGTCGTTAATAACGGTATAGTCTTCGTGGACTATGCTAACCAGTTAAGAAAGGGCGGACTGGACCGTACTACTGCGCTGGTAGTAACAGGAAAGACTCGTATGAGGCCGATATTGATGACGGCGCTTACCACCATACTTGCGGAGTCCAATCTGATCATGGGCGACGATATGGGAGCTCAGTTAGGACGAGGCATGGCACTGGTCATCGCAGGAGGTCTTGCTTATGCGACCCTGATGACGCTGTTCATCATACCCGTTATGTATGACATACTGTTTAAGAGACAGCCTCTCGATGTTGACACGGGAAGCGAGAGCCTTGATGATATTCCCGATGATGCAGCGGAATACCTGGCAAGCCAGGACAAGGATGTGGAATTTATAGCTGATTAAATATCAGAGAAGATCACTTAGTTTCTTTTTATAAAAGAAGTCGTGTACCAGTTTGTCATACTCTTTCCACATGGGAAGGGTATGGCATTTTCTCTTTCTGGGACAGTTGTATTTCTTGTCGGCAAGACAGGCAACGGAAGAAAGGGAACCCTCCATATGCTCAAGGATCTCCCCGACGGTGTAATCTTTTGGAGCGCGCAGCAGCTTGTATCCGCCGCCTTTTCCGCTGACGCCGGTGACAAAATTGCCGTTAACGAGGTCCTTAACGATTATCTCAAGGTATTTCTTGGATATTTCCTGGCGTTCCGCTATATCTTTTAAAGGAATATAGTTTCCTCCGTTATCATTTTCAGCAAGGTCTATCATCACTCTTATCGCGTAGCGTCCTCTTGTAGATATCATATAAAAAACCTCCTTTGCCGTTGCTAAAACCTATTATACTACAGGAAAAATAGGTTTTTCAACGAAATTTGAAAAAAATATATAAAACCTATTGACACAGTAGGTAAATGATGATATATTAAGTCCAGCTCAAGAGAAAGGAGGAGCGGATCATGTGTAGAAAAGAGATGTGTTGTCGAATGCAATACTCCCGGGCGAAGACGATGGCCGGAGCGTCGGATGAAAAGATCCTGCGCCTCGATAAAGAACGATGTTGATGCTGAAATTCTGAAGCCATTTGCCCGGGACGAAATGAGCGCCCGGTTTTTTTATGAATAGAACCCCTCATCAGGGGGAAAGCCAAATAAAAAGAAAAAAAGGAGAATAGAAAAATGAGTGATTATAGATTTGAAACATTACAGTTACACGTAGGACAGGAGCAGGCTGATCCCGCAACGGATTCCAGAGCAGTGCCCATTTATCAGACAACTTCATATGTATTCCATAACAGCAAGCATGCAGCAGACCGTTTCGGTCTTGCAGACGCAGGAAATATTTACGGAAGACTTACCAATACCACTCAGGATGTACTGGAGAAGAGAGTGGCAGCGCTTGAAGGCGGCAGCGCAGCGCTTGCAGTAGCATCCGGAGCAGCAGCAATCACTTATACAATAGAAGCGCTTGCCGCTAACGGCGGACATATAGTAGCACAGAAGACCATTTACGGAGGAAGCTACAATCTCTTATCACATACACTTCCCCAGTACGGTATAGAGACAACATTTGTTAATGCTCATGACCTTGCAGAAGTAGAAGGAGCAATAAAGGATAACACAAGAGCAATCTATCTTGAGACTCTGGGTAATCCCAACAGTGATATTCCCGATATAGATGCCATAGCTGAGATAGCTCATAAGCATGGCATTCCCCTGGTAATAGACAATACCTTCGGCACACCTTATCTGATCAGGCCTATTGAGCATGGCGCTGATATAGTGGTACATTCGGCAACCAAGTTCCTCGGCGGTCATGGTACTACCCTCGGCGGTATAATCGTTGAGAGTGGTAAGTTTAACTGGAAGGAGAGCGGCAAGTATCCCGGTATCGCAGAGCCCAATCCCAGCTATCACGGTGTATCCTTCTATGATGTTGTGGGACCGGCTGCATTCGTTACCTATATAAGAGCCATACTCTTAAGAGATACCGGCGCAAGCATTTCACCTTTCAATGCTTTCCTGCTGCTGCAGGGTATAGAGACCCTCTCACTCAGGCTTGAGAGACATGCCGAGAATACAAAGAAGGTAGTTGATTTCCTTGCATCCAATCCTCTGGTTGAGAGAGTAAATCATCCCTCACTGCCCGATCATCCCGATCATGCGCTTTATCAGAAGTATTTCCCGAACGGCGGAGCTTCAATATTCACCTTTGATATAAAGGGCGGAAAAGAGGAAGCATGGAAATTCATCGATAATCTTGAGATCTTCTCACTGCTGGCAAATGTTGCGGATGTTAAGAGCCTTGTGATCCATCCTGCATCAACAACTCATTCACAGCTTACCGAGGAAGAGTTGAAGGATCAGGGCATATACCAGAGCACGATCCGTCTGTCCATAGGTACCGAGCATGTAGATGATATAATCGACGATCTGAAAAAAGGCTTTGCAGCTCTTCAGTAAGCGCTGCGGTTGACGCTTGGAGTATATGGTGATAGAGTAAAAAAACAGGAGGAAGGAAAAATGGCTAATATATATAAAGGAACACTGGGACTTATAGGTAATACACCCCTTGTAGAGGTAACGAATATAGAGAAGGAGCTTGGGCTTAAGGCAACAGTACTTGTAAAACTTGAGTATTTCAATCCCGCAGGAAGCGTAAAAGACCGTATCGCCAAGGCAATGATCGAAGATGCCGAGGAAAAGGGTCTGTTAAAAGAAGGTTCAGTGATCATCGAGCCTACCAGCGGCAATACAGGTATAGGCCTTGCATCCATCGCTGCAGCCAAGGGATACAGGATCATCCTTACAATGCCCGAGACCATGAGCGTTGAGAGAAGAAACATACTGAAAGCTTACGGCGCAGAACTGGTGCTGACCGAGGGCGCAAAGGGAATGAAGGGCGCCATAGCGAAAGCTGAGGAGCTGGCTAAGGAGATACCCGGAGGTTTCATACCCGGCCAGTTTGTTAATCCAGCCAATCCCGCAGTTCATAAGGCAACTACCGGACCGGAGATATGGAAAGACACAGATGGTAAGGTAGATATCTTTATTGCAGGTGTGGGTACCGGCGGTACCGTTACCGGAACCGGCGAGTATCTTAAGGAGCAGAATCCTTCGGTTAAGGTAGTGGCGCTTGAGCCTGCAGATTCACCGGTGCTTTCCGAAGGAAAGGCAGGAGCTCATAAGATCCAGGGTATAGGAGCCGGTTTCGTTCCTGATGTATTGAATACAAAGGTGTATGATGAGGTATTTAAGGCAGCTAATGAAGATGCTTTCGCAGCAGCAAAACTGCTGGCCAAGAAGGAAGGCATATCCGTAGGTATATCTTCGGGCGCAGCGCTTCATGCAGCCATCGAATATGCAAAGAAGGAAGAGAATGCCGGCAAGACCATAGTGGCACTGCTTCCTGACAGCGGCGACAGATATTATTCTACAGCGCTTTTCACAGACTGATAAAAAGTGAAAAATCATAAACTATTAAAGAGCGCCCATTCGCGCTCTTTTTTGTGTTAGCGCTTTGTTCTTGAATAATTCTGCAATTTCGGTATACTTAAGTGGTGTGAAAAATAATCCCGGGGGAATTACAAATATGAAACTTTCCGATCTTCTTTCCTATAAAGATATAGTGATACAGTGTCACGATAATCCGGATGCGGATGCTCTGGCCTGCGGATTTGCCGTGAAGAAATTTCTTAAGATGAAGGGAACGGAGGCGCGCTTCATATACAGCGGAAGGACTCAGATACAGAAATGCAATCTGACCAAGATGATAGAGCTGCTTAACATAGATATAGAGTATGTGGATACTCTTGAAAAACCGGAGTTACTGGTAACGGTCGATTGTCAGTACGGAGAAAGCAATGTTACGAAATTTGAAGCAGAGAGCATTGCCGTATTTGATCATCACCAGGTATCCACCGAGCTTCCCGAGATGTCGGAGGTACGCAGCACTTACGGTTCCTGCGCGACATTGATGTTTAAGCTGCTGGAGGAAGAAGGCATAGAGATTAATGACGATATAGAGCTGGCTACGGCTCTGTATTATGGACTCTTTACTGATACTGGAAGCCTTGCCGAAATATCCCATCCTGCAGACAGGGACCTGAGGGATCACGCTAAATATTCAAAGGAAGACATACTGATCTTCCGTAATTCCAATCTTTCCAGAGAAGAACTTGAGATAGCGGGAAATGCTTTAAAGAATGCATATTATGAAGAGAAATTCCCCTACGCGATAATAGAGGCAGAACCCTGCGATCCTAATATCCTGGGTGTGATAAGTGATATGCTGCTGGAGGTGGAAGGACTGGAGAGCTGCCTCGTATACAGCTATCTTTCTTTCGGCGTTAAGATCTCGGTAAGAAGCTGCAGCAAAAATGTCAAAGCCAGTGAATTGGCAGGCTATATAGCAAAGGGTTTCGGCGGCGGCGGCGGGCATCTGACCAAAGCCGGAGGATTTTTGCAGAGAGATCTCTTCGAGCAGAACGGACTCGAATATAAGAACGAAGTCATAGAAGAGCTGATGAAGGACCGTATGTTCAGCTACTACAGAGACAGTGAGATACGCTATGCAGGCGTGGAGGATGAAGATCTCAGTGATTATCGCAGCTTTATAAAGCGCGAAGTCCTGATGGGTTATGTGGAAGGCATCAATCTCGGAGAGATCGGAAGACGCGTGGTCATAAGGACGCTTGAAGGTGATGTTGAAGTAACGATAAAAGAAGACCTGATAATAGTCTTTGGCATAGAGGGCGAGATGTGGCCCATAGAAAAAAAGAAATTCGAAGTGTCTTACAGAAAGAGTGATGAGGAATATGTATATCCGGGAGAGTATGAGCCGACAGTGATAGATTCGGAAACGGAAGAACATATAAACATGCTTCCCTATGCGAAAAGCTGCATAGCTCTCGGAGGCAGCGGTATTTACGCAAAGGAACTGGATCACAGGGTTAAGATATTCTCTACCTGGGATCCCGATAAGTATTATCTCGGAGTACCCGGAGATTACCTGGCCGTAAGGACAGACGATCATAAAGATATCTACATCATAGCAAGAAATATTTTCAAAAGAACTTATATTGAAATAGTAGGAGAATAGCAGTATGAGGTATGATGCTTTTATAAGCTACAGACACAGCGAACTCGATATGGAGATCGCGAAGAAACTGCATAAGGGCCTTGAGACTTTTAAGATACCGGCTTCGGTCAGAAAGAAGTACGGAAAAAAGAAAATAGAAAGAGTATTCCGCGATCAGGAAGAACTGCCCATAGGAAGCGATCTGGATGATAATATCACGGCAGCTCTTAAGGATTCGGAATATCTTATTGTTATCTGTTCTCCGAGAACACCGAAATCAGTCTGGGTATGTAAGGAAATAGAAACCTTTATCAAGCTTCATGACAGAAGCCATGCGTTGGCGATACTTATTGAGGGAGAACCGAATGAGAGTTTCCCGGCAGCGCTGCTTACCGATGAGAACGGAAAACCCGTGGAACCGCTGGCTGCAGATATAAGAGGCGAAACAAAGAAGGAGCGCGACAAGAAATTCAAGACTGAGTTGATGCGGCTCTGCGCTCCTCTTATCGGCTGTGAGTATGATGATCTGAAGCAGAGACACAGAGAGAGGATAATACGCAGGAATATCTGTATAGCGGCAATTGCAGCAGTTGCAACAGCTGCGCTTGGTGTGGCTTTTGGACTTTACAATGCGGTAGTAGCAAGAAACATGGAAGCACTTGCTAAGAAAAATGCTGATCTTGCTTTGGAAAAAACCGTTATGGCAGGTCAGATATTCGACCAGTATCAGGAAACACAGAAGAACCAGTCCAGGTTTTATGCTGAAAAATCTCTTTCACTTCTGGAAGAAGGAAACAGGGAAGCAGCGATACTTACAGCGATAGCAGGATTGCCGGACGGAGGGCATGATGACAGGCCTTATGTTCCCGAAAATGAATTTGCCCTGAGTCAGGCGCTGCACGTATATGATGACGGAAGCGTGATCGATCATGACAGACTGCTCCATCATGATAATATAGTAACGGATATAGAATACTGTGCAGACGGAAAGTATCTCCTGACTGTTGACAGAAATGAAAATGTATATGTCTGGGATACGGAAAACTGGGAAAGAAAAGTGATGATACCCTACGTCATGGATGACAAGGGTTATCTTGAAACAGTTGAGGGCGCATCTGCCGATGAGAGCGGCGTATATATTGCAACGACAGCTTCCTTGACCAAATATGACTTTAACGGAGCTGTGCTGTTTAGCTATGAAGGAGATTCGGATTATCTGGGTTTTGAACTGTGTGAGGATAAGAGTATCGCAGTGCTGATCGGAACACAGAAGATAGATTTTGTTGACATGCAGGGCGGTAAACTTCTTTTTTCCAAGGAAAACGGTGACGGCGCTTCTTATAGTGCAAGAGGCGCATATATAGGAGAGGGAGTCTATGCGGCAACACATGTTTCGGCAGATGACAGCAGGACGATCCTTACGCTGATAGATACTGAAACCTGGGAAAGTACGGAAACGGAAATAAGGCACGATTACGTATTGAAGCTGGCCGGATCGAAGGAAGGATATGCAGTGGTACTCAGCTGTAATCCCGACTTTTATTACGGAGCCGGAGTGACTGAGCTTGGACTTGAGCGCATCAATAAGGACGGAAGCAAAAGCTGGTCGGAGGATCTTAACATACAGATAATCAATACCGCTACTTTCAATACGCAGCTGAAGGTTCAGGATTATAACAAAAAAGTAGTATTTGCTGTGGAGAACGGCGCCTATATCTATGATGCGGAAGACGGAACTGAGAGCGGACGCTTAGCTATGTTCGGTGAAGTGGAAACGATGCTGCTCTCTACCAATTCAAGTGTTGGCTGCGTGGGTTATTCCAACGGTGTGATGGACTGGATCGATACGGATAAGATAATGCTGTATGACGACTACAGGCTGGATACCGGCATTTCTCTCAGGGATATGTACTTCTTCGGAAACGAAAGAGTGATAATGAGCAGATCATCGGATATCTACGTGCTTAGTTATCATAAGGGAGAGGGATTGGAAGAGCTTCCGGAACTCGATAAACGTTATCTGGCTACAGCGATATCGCCCTCAGGCAGTTACTATATGATGAATGATTATATGGATGGCAAGAGCTACAGCTTCTATGATAAGGACGGAGAGCAGCTTTATGTATTTGATCAGAGCAACAATTACGCATTCGATATATGCTGTCAAGATGATAAGACCCTGCTTGCTACGTCGGAAGGAATATGGGAGATAGATCCATATAAGGCAACGGCAACGCTGAATACATATAAAACACTTGGCAGTGACAATATTTACTCCAGAGGAGAGTTCACACGAGACGGGAACTTCTGTGTGGTATGGAACATTACTAAATTAGCAGCATTTAATATGAAAGATCAAAGTCTTGTATATGAGCAGGATTGTGAAGAAATGACAGGCTGCGCTGAAATTTCAGAAGACGGGACAAAGATACTTATCTCGTCGACAGGGAAAAATCTTTCGATCATAGATACGGCAAGCGGGAAAACACGTGAATACGAGGATGTCAATCTTCGTGAGACCGCTAACAGCTATACTTCGGATTATTTAGCCGTAAATCCTTCGGGAACGACGGCAGCCATGTTCTGCGCAGACGGAAAAGTCCGTATCATCAATACCGAAGACGGCAAGCTGGTAGCAAGCCTGCCTATGCAGATAAATCTCAGCAGCTTTATACTTTTTGATAAGCAGGGAAAGCATCTTATCATGCAGGGAGATGATCATACAGTTTATATCTGGGACATCAATAAGGGTGAATACAGCAGTATCATAACTGCTTATTCGGATCTTAAATATATAACTACGGATGATAAGGATGGCATGATCATCTGCTGTGAAGGTACGGGTATTCATGTTCTTGAGGATAATACTTTTGCAAGGATAGCTTATGTACCGGATGGCATAGCTTATATTGCTGACGAGAATGCATTTATCCAGAGAGACGGTACCAATGTATATAAGAATTACTATATGGATTACAAACAGCTTATAGAAGAGGCAAAACGGCAATTCCCCGATGCAAAGCTCGGAGCCAAAGAAAAGAAGGAACTTAATATAGAATAAAGTTTAAGTATTTGACACGATATTCTTTGCCCAGATGCCGCTGTGCACCATACCGCCGCCGATAAGACATTTGACGATCTCCAGTGACTGTACGATGATCATCATGTAGAGTACATCTATCTGAGTGAAACGGCTCAGTATAAAAGCAGTCGGTACCGAGAGCAACCATACGAAGCAGCTGTCAAAGATAAAAGTGATAAGCGTGTTGCCGCCGGAACGTATGGTGAAATACGAAGCATGTGTAAAACCGTAGAGCGGCATCAGTACACCGCATACTACGATGAACTGCGAAGCCATGTGACGTACATGATACGAAGTGTTGTATAACAGAGGGAAGAAGGGGCTTATAATAACCATAAGTATACCGAAGATAAGCCCAAGCAAGGTTGTGAAAGCTATCATCTTTCTTGCATGGTCTTTTGCTTTGTCGATATCACCGCTTCCCAGTATCTGGCCTACTACTATTCCCACAGCCTCTCCCATTGCGAGGAATGACACACCCATTAAGTTCCAAATGGTTGACTCTATATTCAGCGCAGCGACAGCATCAAGACTCCTGACTGAGTAACTCTGATTTAAGATCGTCTGACCGAGAGCCCACAGAGTTTCATTTGCCATAAGAGGAAGGGATTTTAAGATAAACTTACTTACCAGTCTCATGGGCACACGGAAGTCTTTGAAGGCACCTTTGATGAATTGGTGTTCTTCAGAATGTCGCAGGGTATAAATGATGATAAAGCCCATCTCGACAAATCTGGATATGACGGTTGCAACTGCAGCACCTTTGGCGCCGAGAGCGGGAAGTCCGAAAAGTCCGTATATCAGAAGAGCATTGCCAACGAGATTTACAAATATGGCAACTATGGAAGCTGTCATCGGAGCTTTGGTCTGTCCGGTATCACGCAGCGTTCCGGCAAATGCATTGGTTATGCCAATGGGTATAAGACCTATCAGCATGATATCCATGTATTCTATGCCTATACGCAGGGTTTCTTCCGCATCTTCAACTGCACCTTCTCCTTGAAGAAAAAGAGCGATCAATTTATCTGAAAAGATGAAATATACAAGTATGCTCAGCAGAGTCAGCACGGTATTGATCATCAGCTTGAAACGGAAAGTATAACGCACACCCTTGATGTCATTCATCCCGTAATACTGCGCTGTGAAGATACCCACACCTGCCGAGGCTCCGAAGATGAGCAGATAATAAACAAATATCAACTGGTTGGAGATGGCAACGCCCGACAAAGCATTGGTGCCGACTCTTCCGATCATCAGATTGTCAAGAAGGCTCACGAAATTAGAGATACCGTTCTGTACCATGATCGGTACTGCAATAGCCAGTATCATCTTATAAAACGCCGCATCACCGACATATCTGTTTTTTAAACTCTTTTTTTCCATGAGTCACCATACTAACACAGTTTCGTATAATGGTCAATCACGGGGACGGTTCCGCGGTTGATTGTCAACAATCAACCGCGGAACCGTCCCCGTGATTGACCGCGAGTCTGTAAGTATAGTAAAATGGTGGCATGTATGAAGATAACAGACAAAGCAGATTAAAGTATATATTGATCCTGGTCCTTCTGGGTGGATTCATTGCTTATTGTGTATATGCAAACGGCACAAGGAATCATCTGAACGGGCTTACAGAGCCTATACAGACGGAATGTGAGGGCGGTACGGAATTCACATTAAAAGGTTATGATGTGAAGATAGATTATCTTTATGAATATGATGCAACGGCGCTGGTGGTGCATACCAAGAACTATTTCGGGAATGATCTGGGTAACAGATTATCACCGAAGGATGTGGCACTGGCATGGGGAAGCGTGGCTGCCTGTAATGAACTGATAAATTTTCACTGGAGACAGACAGGACGATGGGTATATTGGAGGACTAATACCTATGAGGAGCTGCAACCTGTCGGCGATGAATCGGATGTGGACCGCCAGTCTTCAAATAATCATATGGTACCTGCGGATGTCAGTGTGAGAAGAAAGATAGCTAAGATCCGAAGAGGGGATGTTGTGAGGATCAGAGGATATCTGATAAATATAGAAGCAAAGAATTCCAATGGAGCGACTTTTCACTGGAATTCCAGCACAAGCAGAAATGACTCCGGAAACGGAGCCTGTGAGCTTGTCTATGTTACTGATGTAGAATGGGTGAAATAAAAAAGGCCACGGGGATCGATGCCCCGTGGCTGTTTATAAGGGAACGGATCAGCGGGATTTATATTTTGTGCCGTAATCGGAACCGTTGATGGTGATGCTTCCCATGTCTGTATTAAGTGAAAGGCGGAGATCCTCAATATTATTTGAAGTACTTATTTCGATGCTTCCCATATCGCAGTCGGCTTCAAGATCTTCGAAATCC
>JAEEGL013577437.1_pt1 | contig 56523 bp, 51 predicted proteins | sample 9134231 | NCBI WGS metagenome assembly JAEEGL01 (sample SAMN16246548, study PRJNA631951) | gut metagenome | biome: gut microbiome; feature: rumen; material: fiber-attached | host: Bos | place: Iran: Karaj | collected 2018-10
ATATTGATAAGCTAACTACAGAACTCAACGAGGTACGAGATGAATTAAGCAGAGTGTCGACAAAGCTCGGACAGCTTCTGGATTTTAAAAAATCAGTGAGCGAGGCTCTGCAAAGGGTACAAAAGGTGGATTGATGCAAAGCCATTGATCCTTTCGCCTTCTGTTTGTTCAGGAGGATTTTTTATGCGCGTACCCCCTTGTTTTATTCTCCATGACCAGGTGAAGGAGGTTCTGTTATCTTTTACAAAACGGTATACGGTTAGTCAATTCCTGTCTCAAAGAGCCAAAATCATACTGATGGCTGCATCAGGTCTGTCTAACCTGGACATTTCAGTTAAACTGGGGATACATAAGAATTCAGTGAGTAAATGGCGTTCGCGCTTCAGTTCCGCCAATGACCGCCTGACTGCAATAGCCAATGAATCAGCTTCCGATTTATTTACTGCCGTAACTGAGATTCTTAAAGACGAGCGCCGCTCCGGAACACGCTGCAAATTCAGTCAGGATCAAGTGGTAAAAATAAGGCTGCTGGCATGTCAGAACCCTTCTGATTATGGTGTGGTAAGGAATCACTGGAGTTTAACGGCTCTTTGCAAAACAGCTGTTGATACTCACGTGGTTGACAGCATATCAGTAGGCGGGCTTTATCGTATCTTAGAAACGGCAGAAATAAAGCCATGGAAAATAAGGTACTATCTGCATTCAAAGGAAAAGTACGAGGATTACGAGACGTATTCTGCAAAAATCAGGGCAATAAACCAGCTGTATGGAAATGCTGCCAGTCTTCTCAATAATGACGTGCTTGTCTATTGCACAGATGAGATGACCGGAATACAGGCTCTTGAAAGAGAATCACCGGATAAAAAGGTTCTTCCGGGAATGTGCGCAAAAGAGGAATTTAACTATATTCGCCACGGAACAACATCTCTCATTGGTTTTTTCTGCGTGCAAACCGGACAGGTTATGACTCCTTACCTGAAACCAACGCGCACAGCAGATGATTTTGTGGAAGCAATAGCTTCTGTTATTGATGCAAACCCCGAAAAGGAACACGCTTTTGTTCTTGATAACCTTAATATCCACAAATCAGTTGCTCTCGTACGATATGTGGCTCAAAAGATCAGTTATGCCGGCCCGCTGGGGATTGAGAAGAAAATTGGAATTCTCAAAAACAGTGAGACAAGAACTGCATTTCTGAGTGACACCTCGCATCCCATACGTTTTTACTATGTGCCGATCCATTGTTCCTGGATGAACCAGATCGAGATATGGTTTGGCGTGCTGAACCGTCAGCTGATCCGTCATAACAGTTTCAAAAGCGTTGAGGAGCTGGAGATGCTCATAAGAGATTACATCACCCAGTACAATAACTTGTTCGCTCATCCCTACAATTGGTCGTACGACGACGTTCCCCCGTTGTCGAATTTTTCGGCTGAGGAAATGGTCAGGGGAATCGTATAATCACACGTATTTAAAAAAGGGGATACTAGCTCCGGAAAAGATCGTAAGCCCCGGAATCAGGAACCTTATCTCATACTGTGCCGGATTGCTGTATCTCGGGGCCTATTTTTATGCCATGTTCTTCTATGGGTATTATCTGGCAAACGGAGGCGTGCTGGAAGGAGACATCATTCTGGCCATTGCCCAGACAAATATCAGGGAGGCTCTTACCTATCTTGAAACTGCCTTTTCCGGATGGCAGATAACGCTGCTTGCGGCTTTATCGCTGCCGGTACTGTTCTGGGGCTGGTTTTCATTCAGAGCCTTTCACAGGCTGCACAGTCTCGAAATGCCTTCCGAAAAAGCTGCTGTAATTGAGAGAGCCCTGGCCGGAATCTTCATTGTGTTCTTTATGTTTGTTCAGGCACAGGGAATGCTGGCGCAAAGCAGCAAGGGCTACGGCTGTCAGGCAAAACAGGTGCTGGCCTTTTCAGTCTATATGCTGAGATCCTACGGGAATTTTGAGAAAAACAGAGCGGAGATCATCAGCAGCATCAGATTTGATGAGACGGCTGCAGAAGCTCCGGAAAAAGGTGTCTATGCGCTCATCATCGGGGAATCCGCCAATCGTGACCACTGGAGCCTCTATGGTTACCAATACGATACCACGCCCCTTATGAACCGGAGAATTGCCAGACAGGATGACGGCTACAGGTTTATCTATTTCCGGAATGCCTACTCCTCCTTCACTCATACCGTCGAGAGCGTAACCAATGCCTTAACCAATGTGAATCAGTACAATGGCGAGGATTTATCCCGAGCGGTATCTCTCATCGACATTGCCAATAAGGCCGGGTTTGATACCTACTGGATCAGCAATCAGTCGGGAGACAGCATGATTGTTACTCCCCTGACCGCCATATCCATGAGCGCCGGCAGCATTAAATTCGTCTCAGAATCCCGGAACGGCGGTAAAATCTTCGATTTGGACATTCTTGATAACCTGCCGCAAAGGCTTAATCCCGACAGGAATTCTCTCATTGTGATCCATCTTATGGGAAGTCACACAAAATACCGGGATCGCTATCCGCAGGAATTCAGCAAATTTTCCGGCGCGGAAGACATCATTAACGAATACGACAATTCCATCGGCTACACCGATTATGTAATTGACCGGCTGTTCAGACACCTTTCTGAAAACACCAATCTCATGTTTATCGGCTATGTTTCGGATCACGGCGCCGATCCCTCTCAGATGGGTAATGATCACAACACCACGCATTTTGTGTTTGATATGGTCAGAGTTCCGTTTGTGATCGGTTTTTCCGAAAAGTACCTGAAAGCCCGCGGAGACCTGGTAAACACCCTGTCCGCCAGAACCCATGAATGCTTCACCAATGATCTCATCTTTGATTTAATGCTGGGAATAACGGGACTTTCATCGGCAAACTATTACCGCAAAAGCTACGACCTTTCCTCGGAGAGCTACTCCGTAAACTGCGGCAACGCTCTTACGTTGCTAGGGGCCAAGCCTGTTTCTGAGGATCCTGGGTTAACGGGTAATACGGAATAAAGAAGCTGCCGGGTCTGGCTTTTTCAGAAATTTTGAAAAAGAAGTGAAAAGGCTTTTTTTGGATCTCGCGGACATTAGCCCCGGCCTGTTCTGCGTCACCCTGATGCTGCGGTTTCATTAACAGGGACAGGAGCTAACGCTTCAGTCATAAATACTGTCGCGGCATCCCTTTACAGATCCTCCAGAATAAACGGAAGCATGTATAGCGGGTACCGTTTCAGCATTCCGTCATGGCCAAGATCCTTCTGCGATATCAGAAGCTGCTGCGCAACCTGTTTCGAGTACTTTGTCTGAAAGGTGTTTATGGATTCATGCTTTCCCAAACCGGATGACTTAACCTCAACGGGAACAATTTTATTTCCGGAGGCTAACAGAAAATCAATCTCGTAGTAATGAGTGCTGTTTTCCTTATGCCAAGTATGAAAACAGAGAGCCCTGTCAACTGAGGCAATAATCTGAGCAGCCGCATTCTCGTAAAGATATCCGAGATCCGCAGAAAGAGAATCTCTCAATAATTTATCGTAGATATTCGCATCGGTTTGTGCCGAAGAGCTGAAAATCATGGTCGTAAACAAGCCGGTATCTGCAAGGTACAGTTTGAATCTCCCGGCATCTTTCGTCTGAGCCAGCGCGATGCTTGGATTAAGCACGTTATAACAAGGAAGAACGGTCTTCGAAGCAAGAAGGTCATGAAACCGTTTCAGATCTCTGTCTGTTTTTCTTTTTCCCGTTGCTGCGGATATGACATAACTTCTTTTGCCAGTCGCCAGCTGCGCGGGAACGGAATCATACATGCTGCCTAAAATTCCAGTGCCGTCAATCTTGTAGAAATCATCCTTGTAGAGACTGATAATCTCTCTTTTAACCTCGTCAATTTCCGCAAAATTCTTGCCGGCAATATATGCTTCCACCGCCTGAGGCATTCCGCCGACAGCCATGTAGATTCTGAAATCTCGCATGAGCTTTTTATTCAGAGAATCCCCCAGAGGTTTCCCAAGTTTGTAAAGCTCCCTTAAATTTTGATAAGTGTCATTTCCCGCAGCGCCCATGAATTCTTCATAATCCATGGGATAGATCTGGATCTTCATCTCTTCAGAAGGAATAACAATATCCTTGACATTCTTCTTAAGACTTATCAGAGAACCTGTTTCAATATAGTCATACCGGCCATCTGCCACCAGATACTTGATTGCCTGCCGGGCTCGCGGCATCTGCTGAACCTCGTCAAATATAATGACAGATTCCCTGGTATGCAAAGTAATTCCGGTTACCGTCTGGAGTCTCAGAAAAAAAAAGTCGAGGTTTGCAATGTCATCAAAAACATCGAGCACCTCCTTCCTGACATTGGCAAAATCCACCATTATGTAGGATTTATATTCCGTTCTTGCAAATTCCTCTGCAATGGTTGTTTTGCCGACTCGCCTGGCTCCTTCCAGAAGAGCTGCATAATGCGGAGCTTTATTCTCTTTCCAATATTTTAATTTCTCAAAAGCCTTCCTTTTGAACATGGTTATGCTCCAGATGCAATAAAACGGCGAACTCAATGCCCCTCAAAACAACAGCATTTAACGATAAGTATACCGTTTCTTCAAAGTGATTTCTTCATAAAAGCGCAGTTTCTTCAAAATGATTTCTTCGTAAAAGTGCAGTTTCTTCAAAGTGATTTCTTGACAAAAGTGTCATTTCTTCAAAGTTGTCATTTCATAAAAATGCCGTTTTTTCAAGATCCGTTTCCTATGCGTTCGCCTGCCTGTTATTTCATAGTATTACTGCTTGCCTGATAACGCACGGCAAAGCTCGAGCAGGCAATGTCAGAGCTGATTCTAAGCAAACACTCCAGAAGACAGGAGAGGTCAGGAAAACAAAGTTTGTTCCATGGAATAATGACAGGAGCTGTAATCCTGTAGGAAGTCATACCAAACACCGGGATGCTATCCTCCGGAATTCAGCAATTTTGCCGAAGCGGCAGATCACAACACCACGCATTTTGTGTTTGATATGGTCAGGGTTCCGTATGTGGCCGGTTTTTCTGAAAAGTACCTGAAAGCCCGCGGAGACCTGGTAAACCCCCAGTCCGCCAGAGCCGGCGAATGCTTCACCAACGATCTCATCTTTGATTTAATGCCGGGGAAAACAGGACTTTCATCAGCAAGCTATTACCGCAAAAGCTGCGATATTTCCCCGGAGAACTGCTCCGCAAAACTGCAGAAATGACCATACACTGCCAGTCGCCAGGCTTGTTTCCGGCTGATCCGGGGTTAACGGGCAATGCAGAATAACGGGGGTGCTGGATTACAGCGGAGGGGTAAGGCCAACGATCCGGGATGCTCTCCCCGGGACATTGTTCAAGGCGATGCCGGTGGAATCCCCTGAAAACAGAAAACCATGACTCTAATTGGCCATGGTTCTTTCATTTCACAGTAGATTTCCACTTTTCCGGAAACGCCCTGCTATTTCTTCATGGACTGAATGGCATCCACAAAGGTCTGCTGCGCGGTGGCGGATCCGGCTCTCTGAGCCTCGCCCACAAGAGACATGGCCCGGGAGAGATCGCCGTTCTGCACGCTGTTGCGAATAAGCTTGTTGTAAAGCTCCTCGGTCTCCTTCAGCATGGAACCCGCAGGAGCATTGCCGCCCATTGCCTGGTTCTGCATATTGGAAACTCCGGAGGAAGCATTTACTACCTCATTTCCGCTGCCGTCCAGAGAAACCACGGCGGTGGAACCAATGGACTGGGATGAGGTGGAAATTGCCTTGCCGTTAGCCAGAATCACATTCTCCTCCCGGTTGCTCTTTCCTTCGCCGCCGAAGAGAGGCCCGTCAAAGTAGCTGATGATATCGTTGGTAACGTCATCCTCCTTCTGACGGAAACGGAACGTCACATTAATCTCGCCGATAGCCGAATGCTTTATCTGAATATTCGGAAGCTCGGTCTTCTGAAGATTCCGGGCCTCCTGCCGCTTGGTCTCGGGATTCATGATGGACGTGGTGTCCGCCCGAGCCTCGTCAGTGGTGTAAATCACCATATAGGCAAATTCATGTCCCGGAGCGGCTCCGGCATTGTTAATGGCCATTTTTGCCGAAAGAGAGCCATCTCCCATAAAGCTGTCCCGGTAACGGAAGGCGGACGGTCTCAGGGTGCTCACCAGCTTGCGATCCTTATTGTAGAAGTCAACACGGGGCTGAAACACGGTGGTGATGATAGTGGCTTCCATTTCGATCTGGAGATAGGCTACATTGAGGGGCAGCTGAAATACCTTGAAAAAGCTTTTGCCGGTGGGGAAATTAAAAGCTCTGGTGTTATCGGCGTCAATAAAATACTTTTCATCCAGCGCTGAGGTAACGCTGACCATGTTCTTATCAAAAATATTCCCGTCCGAGCAGCAGGCTTCCGCCGCCAGAAGCTGCTCTTCGCCTTCCTTGTACGAAAGAAAGGAAGGACTGGGCTTGGTAAAAACATCAGTAACTGTTGAACATGCTGTCAGTGTCAAAAAAGAAGTCAAAAGAACTAACTTTCTCATAAAGCCTCCATGCTGATTGGTCATATTCTATCTTATGAGACACTAATTTCACATAAAAGTTTATCAATAGCGCATTTTTACCTGCCACCCGAAAACAATTATCCCGGCACCTGCAGTCCGGATGCCCGGATATCATGCCAAAAACGCTGCGCCACTGAAATCAGGAAACCCGAAAACTAAAAAGGGCAGCTTGCGCTGCCCCTTCATCATTAAGTTTGAACTGTACGTCAAACTAACCTATTACCACCAAGCTTCAACCTGAGAACCGATGGTGTACTGGAAGTTATGACGATCCTTGTTCTTAGCCTTGTAGCCAACTGCCCAACCGTCGCCGAACTGATCACCGCCGATGTAGGATACATAGAAGCGGATAGCAGGACGCTGCCAGAAGCCCTTGCCCGGAGTGAACTGCTGAGCAAGAGTAACCTTGTGAACTTCAGGATCCTTAACAGTGGTAGGAGCAACCCAGCCGCTGGTCTTCATCTGAGACAGACCAACTTCGAGAGTGGTACGAGTGTATTCAGTCCACTTGTACTCAGGACGGAGAACAATGCTCCATTCCCAGCCGGAACGGTCAACAGTCCAGTTAGCACCATTGCCGTGATCCTTGCCGCTGTTCAGGTGAGCCCACAGGAGGGAGTAACCTAAACCGAAGTTACCCATGTCAAAAGTACCCCAGTCGATGAGACGGATACCCTGTGCATCGATATCAGGAGAGTAGTTGTCGCCAGCGTGGTTTCCATATGTGCCAACATAAGCGAAGCCGTTGGTGCCAAACTGGAAAATGAGGTGATTCATAAGACCGAAGCTGTCGCCGTTCACGTTGGAAGCATGGTCAAGAGTAAGGAGAGCACCGGAATCTCTCTGGCCGCCGCGACGGTCATTGCTGCCCATGGTCTTGTTCTGATGCTCAGCAACAGAAGGAAGACCATAAATCAATGAAGCATCCAAGGTGCCGAAGCCAACAGGAATAGCATCCCAGCGAGCGTCAATCTTGTATACGTTTCTCCAGTATTCCTGAGCGCCGAATGCATCGTTAGCCCACTTAGTAACAGCGAGGGAAACCTTGCCGAGACCTACATCAATGTCTTCAATACCGGTGCCGTAGCCGGAGTTATTCAGGTAGTAGAAGTCCATGATATGGATATCTTTGCGCTTGTAGAATCTCTTACCAGCCCAGATGGTGTAGCCTTCAGCAGGAGTGTAGCCAGACCAAACTTCGCGGATGGACATTCTCTGACCGTCCCAAGGGCCGTTGCCACCAACGCCCTGCCAGGAGTCGCCCTGACGGTCAACGTTGCCTTCGGTGGTGCCGTAAGCTACGAGAGCGTGAACATCAAACTTGGTGTTGTTCTTATTGTAGATGTCCTGACCAAAAGAAAGTTCAGCGTAGGTATCGCACTCATCACCGAGACGGCCAACCTTGTGACCATTAGCACCAGTGCCAAGGCAGAAAACCTCACCCTTGGCGAAAGCGGCCTGAGCGCCAGCGCGGAAGTAACCATGGATATCAGTTGCGGAAGCTGCAACAGAACCAGCAGCGAGAGCAACGCCAGCTGCTAAAGGAAGCCATTTTGCCTTCATAATAATTCCTTTTTCCCTTTTAGGGTTAAACATTATATTAAAACCAAATTCAAAATCTTGCTTCTGAGGACCACCCTCTCCGTAAGATTTGACAACATTATACTTTCACTTTTTGAAAAGGTATATTGATCTAGATCACGTTTTGTCATTTATTAGCAATAATCACGTTTTTTCAGCATTTTTAGCAGAACTAACCAAAACTCCAATATGTAATAGCAGAAAATACTATAGAAATTATTTTCAGGCAGCATTTGCAAAATTTTCTGCTGCGTGAAAACGTTAACTTTTGCCATTTTACCCCCTTTTTGGGCAAAATTTTTTGTCAAAAAACTGAACTTTTTTTGCGACTCTCAGTCAATAGTAGTTTGAAAACGTCATTCAAATTTTTGTTTTTCTTCCATTGTTTCCCAAATTTTCAGTTTCATGCCCTCGCACCCGCAAAATTCCTGTTAACCAGATCTCTTTTCACTGGTTTCCGAGCCTTTAAAAACACCGGCTAAGCCTTATGGCGTAAAGAGTGACAAAAAATTTCACCGAAATCCGCTTATGCAATGCTCAGCTGCTCTGCCAAAGATCCCCTCTGGTGCCCTGGCATTCCCCTGCCATTTGCGGAAAGCGGGGGCATAGCAGAATATCCTGCTAAAGGCCGGTTTTTCAGTTATCTTTAAGGCGCGGCTTCACTCCTCCCCCGAAAGTGATGGCTTTCTGCCCCTCTTTCTGCCCCTCTTTCTGCCCCTCTTTCATCCCCGTCTCCGCGCCTTCGCCACCCTGCCATAAAGCTTTCCGCAATGGAATGCCGTACTCTGCCCTGCCTCCGGAGCCGGAACAGTCTGGAAGGGATAAAGAATAAGGAAAGGCGAATGATACAGAATTAGGATAGGAAGGAACAGGGCCGGTGAATAACGCCGGAGAAGAACATATATAAAGGAAGGAACAAAGGACAGCAGGATAATGAGAACAATGATGCCCCTATTCCGGGGGCTCCGGAAGCCTTTTAAAGGCTCACCCGGAAAACCCCGGTGTTAACGCTGCTCCCGCTTCCGGAAAAAGCTGTCCAGCCTGTGAATGCTTCTCAGAAGCCCGAGATACCGGGAACGATCCTCATGATAGAACTCGTAGGCGTACGGGAATATCTCAGCCTTTTCCGGAAGCTTTCCTGATGCGGCCATAAGATCCCGAAGCTTCTTTATTAATACGTAGCGCAGCCATTCATGAAGCTCCATGGTATCCAGAAAAAACGGGCTGGTGCTTTCAAAAGCCCTGGCTTCCGGCTCCGGAACATCCCAAAGGCCCAGCTTTGCGAGTTCGGTTTCCATTTCTGCTAGAATAGCTTCCAGTTCTTTATAATCGGACATCTCTGTTACCTAACACCCTGTTATCCATTACTCTATGACCACTACTGACAGCAATCTTGAACTCGCGCTTTCCGCCTGCGCGGATCTCGCAGCCAGCGGCAGAAATATTACTACAGCTGCCGTAAAATTCCACATTCCGGGCGGAATTCCCCTTCCTGATGCCGCAAGAGGCGTCATCACATGGCGTAAAATGCCGGATGATGAAAAAGAGAAGCTCATGGAGGAGCGCCGGAGACTTAACAGCGGGAATAAAGAAGCGGCACCGGACGCCGATCCGGCAACAGCCTCAGACGGAATAAGAACGATATCAGATGACGCCTTCCTTGATATGTCCCCCGATGACAGAATGCTCTATCTTAAGAGACTTCTGGAGGAAATCCTGCGGGAAAAGCGCCGTTCTGACAAATGATAGGAGGAGCCCGCGCATCAGCCCATGATTACAGCAGCTACAGCAGCAGGCTGACCATAAGCCGGCTTCGAGAACCTGAATGCAATTGAAAAGACCCCTGCGGGGTTAACGGCAGGGGTCTTTTAAATCAGAATTCCATATATTCCTGACTGGAATACGGGTCAAAATCAGGATTGATTTCCCGAAGAGCCTTGAGAAGCTGGAACTTCCTTCTGATGGCTTCGATTTCACGCCAGCGGCTCTTTTTTCTCTTTCTGGAGCCTGAAACGGATTCATCATCTTCAAACACGCCGGACACCGCTTCATTGCTCTCTGCAAGCTCAGCGGTACGGGCCTTCGCAGCGCGGTTAATTCTGGTTGCCATAAAGCCTCCTCAAACCTGAGTTCTCCCTGCATTATCCAAATACTTGCATAATATGCCACCAGACAATTGCCAGAGTACCGGGCCATTCACATTTACATTCATGCAAATTGGTCATTATTTAAGCAATCTCCCATTTCCAGGAGATTTACGGCAAAAACGGCATGGAAAATGTATCAGATGGCAGCGGAGATGGCGCCAAAAAAGGCAACGAAACCGATAAGCGAAAGCAAAATAGAGCAGAAGGGGCCGGGGCTCCGGGAGGTTCTGAACGGGATTGCAGCAGGCTCATCCGGCCGCAGGAGACCGGAATAAAAAAGAAAAACAACGGGGCAAGGTTTAGGAATCTTTGACAGGCTCTTCCGGTTCCGGCTTTCCGAACTCCCCTTCCGCCTGCTGTGCCTGCTTCCCCTGCTCTTGCTCCTGCTTCTCCGGTTCCTGCAATTCTTCCTGAAAATATCCTTCCAGGATATACACCGCAGACAGAGCATCCACCGCCCCCTTGCCCAGAGCCCGATAGCCGCCGGCATCAAAAAGCTCCGCCCGGGCTTCCTTGGTAGTCAGACGTTCATCCTTGAAGAACACCGGGAGGCGATACCTGTCCGCAAGACGATTGCCGAACTTCCGGGCCCGGTAGGTCAGATCCTGATACGTGCCGTCCATATTAAGAGGGAGTCCCACCACGACGTAGTCGGGCTGCCACTCCCGGAAAACACGATCCAGACTGTCGCTGTCGGGAATGCCGTCCCGGGCCCGCACGGCCGTAACCGGAGAGGCCTTTCCGGTAATTTCGTTTCCGGAGGCTACTCCGATGCTTTTCACCCCGAAATCAAAGGCCAAAGCCGAGCGCTGTCCCTTAGGCTTTCTCTTCATTAATTACTCCTCCCACCCTTCCGGCTTATAGGCGCCCAGACTGTTGATGCGGCGGTTCCGTCCCGGCACCTCGTAAGGGAAAATCAAGGAGTAATTCTTGATGGACTCCCAGCAGAATTTTCCTACAAGCTTCTCCAGCACTTGGGGAGTGGCATTGGAGATGATAATGGTGTTCTTGCCGTTGTTTTTTCTGGAGCGAAGTATCATCCCCAGATCCCGCATCTGAGCCTCGGAGAGCTTGGTATTATCCACGGCGATCTCGTCAATCACCAGGAGATCCACGGTCTGGAGCATTTCCAGATAATTATAGTATTCCTTTTCATTGTCCCGGAGCATCTGCATTCTGTTAAAGATGGTGTACCACTGCCGGAATTCCACCTGCACCAGATATTCCTGCATAAGCTTGTGGGCAATGGCTCCGGCCAGCATGGACTTTCCCACGCCAAATTCGCCGTAAAGCCACAGAAGAGTGCCGGGGGTAAATCTGTATTGTATACCTTGAGGATCCGTAATCAGAAGTCCCTCGGTTTCCGCCTGCCGAAAATCCTGAATCCAGTTATGGCAGAATTTAAGAAGCTTGCGGTAGACAGGACTGCCATCGTCATTAATATTCTCGAACTTCCAGTAATCGCTGATTTCGCAGTTCTGCATCAGGCTCTCCAGCTTTTTACGGTACCGCTCGTTTTCCATGCGGGTGATATCTTCCTTGAGATGCTTCTGATAATCATCCTGTATTTCCTGATAGGAGCGGATTTTTTTTCCGGTGGCCTGTTCGACGCGGGCGGCCAGATCATCAAAGCTGTCCGGGCTGAACACCCGGGAAATGCTTTCCGGATCCTTCCGGTCTGGTCTGCCTGCGGAAGTCCCGGAATCGATGCTTTCTTTTACGAAACTGCCGTCCTCCGAAGCCGCTCCGTTTCCGGATCTGTCCGGCAGCGTCCGGGCGCTTTTTCCCAGGAGAATCTGCCGCAGAAAAGACTCGGCGTCCTTCCTGAGCTCAGGATCTGACATTACTGCATGATTATGGTCATTATTGCCGTCGGACATCGCAAACTCCGTCTCAGAACTGAAAACCTTCATTAATTATAACCCAAAGAGCGCCGGGGGCAGCCACCGCCGGAAGCTCCGGAATTTCCGCCGGGAGCGGGTTTGCGTCTCATGGTTCAGATCCGCCCTTCTTTGCTGCTCGCTGCCTGGAGCTCTGCTTGTTTTCCTGGTCATCATTTCCGAAAATTTTCACAAAACCAATGTAACACATTTGCATAATTACATTAATTCCGGTAGCCTAAAGATACCCTAACCATAGCTGACAAAGGGGGTGTTATGGCTACCATAAAAGATGTCGCAAAGCGCGCCGGAGTTTCCGTGGCCACGGTGTCCCGGGTGATCAACAACTCCAGCAGAGTAACTCCGGAAACCCGGGAGGCAGTAACCAAAGCTCAGGACGAGCTTAATTACCATCCCAGCATTTCCGCCAAAATCGCCTTAAAACAAGATTCTGACATTATCGGCATGATGATCGCCGATCACTCTGACCCGTATTTCGGGCAAATGGTGAAGGTAGTGGATCAGCTGGCCACCAAGGAAGGCATGTCCCTCATAGTGAATGCCGGCTACCGCGATGCGGACAGAGAACGGCAGTGCATTGACGAGCTCATCCAGAAAAGATGCCGCATTATCATCGCTCATTCCATGAATTTGCGGGATGATATCCTGATTCGGTACATGGCTAATCAGAAATCCATGATACTCATCAACAGAAATCTCCGGGGCTTTCCGGATCGCTGCGTTTATCTTGACGATGAAGGCGGCGCCTATCTCGCAGTGAAACACCTTATCCAGAACGGCCACACCAAAATCGCCTATATCAGATCCAGCCATCAGGTAGACGATGCCGAACAGCGGTTCCGCGGCTATGTCAGAGCTTTGGAGGAGGCCGGCATCGCCTTCAACCCGGCTCTGGTGGTCAGCGAGGAGCCCACCCCGCAGGGGGGCGAACAGGGGGCCGAAACCCTGCTGGGGCTCAGTCAGCATTTTACGGCCATAGCCTGCTACAACGACATGCAGGCAGCCGGAGCCATGGCCATTCTCAGCGACAATGACATCCGCATTCCGGAAAATGTCTCCATTATCGGATTTGACAACACGGCCATAAGCCGCTACCTTCATCCCCGGCTTACCACCATTATGAACCCCGTAAGCGCCATGGCCATTTCCGCCTTCTCCATCGGACTGGCCATTGTCAAGGGCGAGGATGCCTCAGTGCACTCCCGGGTGTTTACCCCCACCCTGATTAAAAGGTTTTCGGTACGGGATCTCCGTTCCTTCTAAGCGGGGAATAGCCGTAAATTTGCAGGTACTGAACAACAATGGCTGAAGACACTCAGAACAAAGGATCCGGCGCTGCCGGATCCTCTTATCACAGCAAAGCGCAGGAGCACCCCCATCTCATATGGCAGATGTTTCTGCCCCAGTACTGGAAGGACTGGTTTTTAATGCTTCTGGTACGTTTCATTATTCTTTTTCCCTATCCGCTGTTCATGAAGTTCGGCCGCATGCTGGGCATTCTGTGCATGCATATTCTTAAAAGAAGAAAAAAGATCACCGAGCAGAATTTCCGTCTGGCACTGCCCGAGCTCACTGATGCTGAGGTGGCGGATCTTACCAGAGAGCATTTTGCCAACTGCGGCATGGGGATATTCGAAACTGCCATGGCCTGGTACTGGCCGGAAAAGAGACTCCGGAAGCTGGTGCATATCGATCCCGATCAGGAAAAGAAGGCTCAGGAAATTGCCAAAAGCGACAAGGGCATCGTGGTACTCACCTGTCATTTTGTCACCCTGGAGCTCATGGCCCGAATCTACGGCACCTATATTAAAAAGGGAGTGGGCGTCTACCGTCCCAATGACAACATCGTTATCGAGTACCTGCAGGTAAAGGGCCGCACCCGCTCCAACCTTTATCTGGTGGACAGAAGAAAAATCAAGCCCATTATCAAGGCGCTCATGCAGGGCCTCCCCATCTGGTATGCCCCGGATCAGGACTACGGCCGGAGAGCTGCGGTATTCGTGCCCTTCTTCGGGGTCAAGGATGCCGCTACGGTAACCGGCACTTCGGGTTTTGCCAGAGTAAAAAACACCGTGGTGCAGCCCTCATACACTATCCGGCTCCCGGATTATCAGGGCTACAAACTGGTAATTGACGATATTCTGGAGGATTTTCCCGGGGGCGATGAGACCGAGGATGCCGCAAGATGCAACAAAATTATCGAAGGCATGATAAAGCAGGCTCTCCCCCAGTATATGTGGGTGCACCGCCGCTTTAAAACCACCCCGAATCCGGATGATCCCTCCCGGTATCATGACATTTAGGCGCGGCCGGAGCTCAGGCTCCGGCATGCTCTCCGGTCTTTTCTCAGGCGCTTCATCCCGCGCTCTTTTCTGAGCTTTCCCCCATGATTCTTTTCCAGATGGCCGCCACATGCTCCCGCTCCGGAATAAGCTCCGTATCCGGCACAATTTTTGACTTTCCCAGAAGCGCCTGCCGGTTATAACGGTTCCTGATGGCCAGATAGGCCTCCTTGAGATAATTGCCGTCCTCCGGGGAGAGCAGTTTAAGCCGGACGCATTCCTCAAAGATTCTGATATTATCAGTCCAGAGCTCCATTTTCGGATACTGGGGCGCGTAGGCCAGCACCAGATACTGGGCGGTAAATTCCACATCCGTCATGCCGCCGGAGCTGTGCTTAAGGTCAAAGAAGCCCTGCCGGGCCCGGTTCAGGTTCTGGGACATCTTGAGACGCATGGCCGCGACTTCTTTTCTGAGAAAATCCGGATCCCGGGGCTTTCTCAGGAATCTGTCCCGGATCCGGCCGAATTCCTTTATCATTCTCTCCGGCCCCAGCACGGCCCGGGCCCGCACCAGAGCCTGAATCTCCCAGGTCCAAGCGCGCTTTTCCAGATAGTTTTCATAGCCGTTAAGAGTGCATACCAGGGGGCCGGATTCCCCCTCGGGCCGCAGTCTGGCATCCACGTCATAAAGAATTCCCGAGGACAGTCTGGTGCTGAAAAGGTGCATGATGCGCTGGGCCAGCCGGCCGTAAAACATTCTGTCGGAAACCACCTGCTTGCCGCCGTAGGTCTCCCCGTCCAGAGAGCTGTCGGACATGAACACCAGATCCAGGTCGCTGCCGTACCCCAGCTCAATGCCCCCCAGCTTGCCGTAGGCCACCACCATGAAGCCGCGATCCCCCTTGATGCGGGCATTGCTGGGTTCGCCGTACTTGTCGGTAACCTGATTCCAGGCCAGATTCACCACCTCCTTAAGGATGGCCTGCGCCAGATAGGTGAGATAGTCGCTGACCTTCATCAGGGGCAGTGCTCCGGTCAGATCCGCCGCGCAGATCCGGAGGAGCTGAATCAGCTTAAACTGTCTCAGAGCCTCCATCTGCTGCTCCAGATCATCATTTTCAATACGGAGCAGGAACTCCCGGAGCTCCTTGTCGTACTCCAGCGGGTTCACCGGCCGGTAAAGGTTTTCCGGGATCAGAAGTTCATCCAGAAGAATGGGATGCTCGGTAATCTGCTCGGAAATGAGCTCGCTTTCATGACAGAGCTTCAGCACCTGCTCCGCCACGCCGTTGTTTTCCAGAAGGAGCTGCATGTAGGTGGTGCGCTGACTGATGCACCAGATAAGACGGGAGATTCTTTTGAAGGTGGGGAGCGCATCTTCTTCAAACAGGGCCAGCTGCCCCAGAAAATACGGCATGAGCTTATTCAGGATTTCCCGGCCGTTAGGACCGATAATGCGGTTTTTGAGATCGTTTTTAAGGCTGATGATTTCCCGGGCCAGTCCCGGAATATCTGCCTTGTCCCTGAAGGTTTTCTCCAGAAGCTCCTCCATTTCATCAGGAGCCAGAGTGACCAGCCAGAGATCCATGAATACCGGATCCTCTTCGTCCTTCTCCTCCGCGGGGTCGGTAATTATGGCTGAAAACTCCCGATGCACCGTCTGCATCACCTCCCGAAGCTTGTCGGTAAAGGCTTCATAGGTGTCAAAGCCCATGGTAAGATGAAGCCGGGCCTGATCCAGGGTATTCTGAGGCAAAGTCTGGGTCTGTTCATCGCGGATCTCCTGAAGGAGGTTTTCCGTTCTGCGGAGAAATATGTAAGACTCGCTGAGGGCTCTTAAGGATTTGTCATCAATGCAGCCGCACTCTCTTAAGGCTTTAAGAACCTTAAGGAGGTTTCTTTCCTGGAGATCCTTGATCCGGCCGCCCCGCATCAGCTGAAATACCTGAGCGACGAACTCCACCTCGCGAATGCCGCCCTCCCCCAGCTTGAAATTGCCAAAAAGATGCCGCCTCCGCACCTCGGCCTCGATGAGGGACTTCATCTTCCGAAGAGCCTCAATGGCCCCGAAATCCAGGTATCTCCGGTAAACAAAGGGGCGGAGCATATCCCAGAGCTCCTCTCCCGCCGGAGTGGCATCCCCCAGCACCCGGCCCTTCACCATGGCATAACGCTCCCAGGAGCGGCCATGCCTGAGGTAATAGTCCTCCAAAGCCGCAAAAGAGCTTACCAGGGGCCCGCTGTCCCCGAATGGCCGGAGCCGCATGTCCACCCGGTAGGCAAAGCCGTCGGCGGTTTTCTGCTCCAGTACCTGAATAAGCTGCTGCCCGAGACGGGTGAAAAACACCTGATTGTCCAAAGGCTTCCGGCCGCCCCGGGTTTCCCCTCTTTCGGGGTAGCAGAAAATAAGATCAATGTCTGATGAAAAGTTAAGCTCATAGCCCCCCAGCTTGCCCATGCCGATAACCAGCATTTTCTGGGGCTCTCCGGAAGCGGACACCGGCACGCCGTTAATGCCGGTGTTAAGCCGGTAGAGATAATCCAGCGTTTCAACCACTACCGCCTCGGCCAGCAGGGAGGAATGCAAAAGGCTTTCGTTAAGGGCGGCCATCCCCAGGATCTCCCGGATGGCGATAACAGCCATTTTGTCATTGCGGAATTCCCGGATGACTTTTTTAAGAAGCTCGATATTCTGAATATCCCGAATTCTGACCCGGAGCTCGGAGCGGAAGGATTCATAGCGGTGCGACCATTCGTATTCCCCGGATTCCAGCATGGCGACAAAGCGATCCCGCCATCTCAGGGCATACCAGGACACATAATCGGAACAGGCGAAGAGATCCCGGATAAGATCCCGGTTCTTTTCCAGAATTTCCAGTTCGTGTTCCCCGGCCCCGTCAAAAAGCCGGATGAGATTCTTCTCCGCCTGAGCTGCCATCTCCTCGGTGATTTTCATGGCAGGTTACCTCAGATCCGGGAGGCCTGCGGAGAAAGAGAATCCGCCGCATCAAGCTTAAGCCGGGCCAGCGCCAGATCCGGATCTGTCAAAAGGAGCTTAAGAGCTTCCCTCCTCTGGGGAAGCGGGAGATCCGGGAGCCTCTTTTCTTCGTAATTCCGGGCCAGCCTTTCCAGAGCCTCCTGAAAAGCCGAGGGCAGCGGATTGTCCCTGACCTTCTGAAAAAGATCCTCCAGAGCCTTAAAGGCCCGAGCTGCCCGGATGCTGTCCTCCTCCAGGAAGCAGATCCGTTCCAGTCCGGCAAGAGCCCGGCATCTCCCCCGGTCAGAGGAAAGATCCGGGTTTTCCGGCTCTCCCGCCGGGATAATGCCGGCATAAATGGCAGCCCGCTGCATTTTGGAGACGGAACCGATTCTGAGCTTAAGGGGCATTTCGCAGGCCTTTTCCGCCGCCAGAAGAATGGCCGACACATAAAGAAGACCGTTAACAGTGCCCTCCTTAAGCTCCAGCTCCAGCTCCTTTCCGGGAATGTCCCCGTTTTTGCCCTGATAAACCACCTCATCAAAACTGGCCTCAATAACAAAGTCTTCATGAAGCGGGGTAGTTCCGGCAATGATAAAAACCGTGCGCAGGCATCGCTGACTCATGAATTCCCGGAGATTGTCCTGTATCTCGTTCATGGGAAGATTCTCAAAAATTTCTGCGGGAAAAAGACTGAGATCCGGCCTTTCCGGCTTTCCGTAAACCGCCGCATTGTACTCCGGATGCACATGCACGCCGCCGGATTTGCCGTCCCGATCTCCGGCGCTGGTCTTTACGGTAAGCTCCCAGCTGCCGTCGGAGCATCTGGCCCGAAGAGCAATGCCGGCCTGCCGCAGTCTGAAATCGGGAGTGTCATAATAATAGTTGTCAAGACGCCGCTGCTGGGGCCGCCCCTTCATAAGACCGGCTTTGGCCGCCCAGTCCAGCACGTCTCCGGGAGAACCGGCTTCCACCATGAACTTAAATTCTGTTTCCCGTCCCATATCTGCTCCTTTCGCTCAGCTCTTCCCCGTAAAAACAATGTGCTCTTTACTCATTCATGCGCTGCCCGCATTATGCCGCTCATTGCTTCATGATACATGGTAATGCCCGGACTCAAAAGAAACGGGATTATTTTTAGGAACAAAACTCACGGAATCCCTGATTATCAGGAGAACAGATCATCTTATGCGTTCATGACGGAGCACCGGAAACGGCAGTCTCCCCGGGGACAATTATATTGTTCAGAGCCGGCAGGAAAGGTAAAATAAGCGAGGTTTTCTGTTCAAGGAGGTGCCCATGCCGGTAAACTTTCTCAGCCTGTTTGCCAAATCCCCGCTCAAACCCATGTTCCATCATATTCAGAAGGTTCATGAATGCTGTCAGGATTTGCCCGAATTTTTTAACTGCGTATTTTCCGACAACTGGGAACAGGCCCTGGCCTGTCAGAAGAAAATCAGCGCCAAGGAAAAGGAAGCTGACCAGCTGAAACGCGAAATCCGCCTCAATCTCCCCAATTCTCTTTTTATGCCGCTGGCCCGCACGGATCTTCTGGATCTGGTAAACCAGCAGGACAAGATTGCCAACCGGGCCAAGGATATCGCCGGACTCATGGTGGGCAGACAGCTCCATATCCCCGCAGACGTCAAGGAGCTGTTTATGAAATACATCAACCGCTGCCTGGATGCCACCGAGCTCGCAGTCAAGGTGATTCACCAGCTGGATGATCTGCTGGAAACCGGATTCCGCGGCCGGGAAATCAGGGTGGTGGAAAACATGGTGCGGGATCTGGACATGATCGAGGACGATACCGATCAGATTCAGATACAGCTCCGGCATGAGCTTTACTTAAGAGAAAGCGAGCTCAATCCTGTAGATGCCATCTTCCTCTACAAGGTGCTTGATAAAATCGGGGATCTTGCCGATCAGGCCGAACGAGTAGGCTCCAGACTGGAAGCCATGGTTTCAAAAGCATAACAGGTGCCGTCATGGAATTTATGTTAGCGCACAGCGGACTGTTCATCGGATTTGCCGCTGTGGTGGCCTTCCTTATGGCCTGGGGAATCGGGGCCAACGATGTTTCCAATGCCATGGGAACCTCGGTAGGCACAAAAACCCTTACCGTAAAGCAGGCAATTATCATCGCCATTATTTTTGAATTTCTCGGAGCCTATCTGGCCGGCGGCGAGGTCGTCTCCACCATCAAGGACGGGATCCTGTCACCGGAATGCCCCATCGACACCCCGGATCTGGTGCTGGGCATGATCAGCGCCATGCTTTCGGCGGGACTCTGGCTTATCGTGGCCACGCTGTTTTCCTGGCCGGTGTCCACCACCCACTCCATTATCGGAGCTCTGGTGGGCTTCGGAGTGGTGGCCTCCGGAGTCAGCGCCATCCAGTGGGGCGTCTTCGGAGGGATTGTGGGATCCTGGATAATCACCCCGGCCATTGCGGGGGTGTTCGCCTTCTTCCTCTTCGTGCATATTCAAAGGTTTATCTTCTGCAAATTCCATCCCCTGAAGCACGCCAAAAGAATCGCTCCCTACTACGTCTTTCTCACCGTTCTCATTATTTCCGTGGTTACCCTGGACAAGGGCCTTAAGCATGTAAACATCGAGCTTACCGCAAGCGAAAGCTGGCTCCTGGGACTGGGAATATCCGTAATCGCCGGCATCATTGCCAAAATTCTTTTCAAAATGCTGCATTTTGATCAGACCCTGGAGGCAAAAAAGCATTACGCCAATGTGGAAAAGCTGTTCTCCGTTCTGATGCTCATGACCGCCTGCGCCATGGCCTTTGCTCACGGATCCAATGACGTGGCCAATGCCATCGGTCCTCTGGCATCGGTCGCCACCATCCTGTCCTCCGGCGAACTTCCTGAGGGGAGTCTGTCCTTTCCCTCATGGGTGCTGCCTCTGGGAGCCACGGGCATGGTTGTGGGGCTGGCTACCTTCGGCTATAAAGTGATGAACACCGTGGGCTCCGGCATTACCGCCCTTACCCCCAGCCGCGGCTTTGCGGCGCAGCTGGCCACCGCCGGCACGGTGGTGCTGGCTTCCGGAACCGGTCTTCCCATATCCACCACCCAGACTCTGGTAGGAGCCATTATGGGCGTGGGGCTGGCCCGAGGCATTGCCGCCATTAACCTTAATATCGTAAGAAACATTGTGGTTTCCTGGGTGGTAACTGTACCGGCAGGAGCATTTTTTGCCATCATCATTTACTTCATTCTGAAAACGCTGCTTATCGCCCTGTCCTGATAAGCCCTGCTGCGAAAAGGCATGATAGCTTGCGCATCGTGCCTTTTTTATTGTCCTTCCGAAAGCTGAACGCCTGCTTTAACAAAACGGCAGCTCCTCAAATGAGTTCGTCATCTTTGAATAAATCTCCTCACCCGCATTTTACAATGCTGCGTGCCTAGTATATAATATTTTATATCCGTTTTCGCAGAAGATGTTTTGCTGTCAGAATACCAATTTACAGCATCCTGTTTCGCATACCTGTAAAATTCTTAGCAGGTACGTTTTGCATAGCTAACATCAAAATTCATCATTGGTTAAATTATCACCATTTATTTTTATTCACATTTTTGTTTACAAATCCATACCTTCTGATACAATATCTCCGGTAATTACAACTCATGCTGGAAGGATTGGTATGACAGAAGAAAAAATTGTAACACGGGACGAAGCCTGGGCTGCACTCAACAAGTCCAAGGTAAAAACTTATGACACAACATTCAAACTGATTTTCGAGAATCCTGACAATGTTGTCAGACTGTACAATGAACTGACCAATAACAGAATCGGCGCCAGGCAAATCGAAGTAATAACTTTAACGGAAGGAAAATCACTGATCACAGCACTGTGCGATGATCTGGGATTTCTGGTCAAAAACGACAACATGATTGATGATTACATCATTCTTATTGAAGCTCAGAGCACATGGAATCCCAATATGGGACTCAGAATGTTCAGATATCTGGGGATGCTCTACGAAAAATATCTGAACATGAGAAAACTGAACCCCGATATATTGCCGCCAATGTACATTCCCAAACCCAAATTTTACATTCTGTATACCGGCAGCGGACACAGGCCCGACAAAATATGGATGTCTGAGATGTACAACCCCAAAGAGGAGGTTGTTCCGGAAGACCTGAATTTTGCCATCTTTGTTCTAAGCGAAAGCAACAGCAAAACGCTCTCCGGAGAATATATCGGGTTTTGCAAAACATTCGCAAAATACAAAAAACTGTGCGATACTTTTGGTGAGTGTTATTTAAAAACAATAGCAGAGTGCAGAACAAAAGGATACCTGATCTCATTTATTGATGAACATGAAAAAGAGGTAAAAAAAGCAATGGATTTTAATTACACAGACAGGCGTGATTTTGATATCTACATGGATCATTTTGAAACTCAAGTCAGGGCTGAAGGTGAAGCAAAAGGCTTGGCTGAAGGTAAGGCAAAAGGCTTGGCCGAAGGTGAGGCAAAAGGGAAAATTACAACAACTCTTGATTTTTACAAAAAGAAACTAATCACCAGGGAAGCAGCAATCGAGCAGCTCGGGGTAACTCCTTCAGAATTTGAAGATTTGCTGAAAAATCCGGATCTGTCGGTTCAATAGAGTTCTCCTTACAGCATATACCTCTTTAGCATCCGCTCAGGCTTATGATACGGAACATAGCCACTCCATTTTGTTCTTTAACACTCTGAGCGGCTCTTCCCGCACTGTTTTTCACAACGAAGTTTACGGAATAGGAAAATGATACATGGTCGATTAGCGCTCATGATACCGTCAGCAATGACGATTGATGATATCCAAAACGAACTGCGAAAATTTTGGGACAACGACATCCTGGATAAATGGCAATTTTTCGACCTTATAAATGAGCTTCACGCAAAATCTTTTGAAGAAGGCTTTAAATTTAGCTTTGAAATATCATTTAAAGAAACCTATGAACAGATCCTGAAAGAAAAGTGTGAAAAAATCATGAAGAAAAGATATGAAGAAAATGTGAAAAAAGGCTGCATAATAACAATTCTCGCCCTCTATAAAGAAAAAACCATCACCAGAGAAGATGCCATAAAACATCTCGGAATAACTCCTGCGGAATTTGAACATCTGCTGAGCAATCAGGAGACAGCCGTTCAATAGAGATATCCGCTCAGCATACCTGTCAAACATCTCCGCGGCCCATCATCTCCGGTTTACGAAAAATAACACATACAGCGGAACATCTCCGCATTCTGTCCGCGTCGTTTCTGCCGATTAAACAATGGAGCTTCTCATGAAAATAAGGACGACTTCTGAAATAAAAAATGAACTGCGAGAATATGCCGATAACGAAATTTTTGACAAACAGCTATTTTTAGATCTTTTTACTGAACTTCGTATAAAAGCTTTTGAAATGGGCTTCGAAGAAAGGTTTAAAATACAGCATGAAAAAGTCCTGAAAGAGAAATATGAAAAAATCATGAAAGAAAGATACGAAGAAAATGTGAAAGAAGGCGGCATAAGAACAATTCTCGCCCTCTATAATGCAAAAACCATCACCAGAGAAGATGCCATAAAGCATCTCGGAATATCTCCTTCAGAATTTGAACATCTGCTGAAAAATCAGGAACAGTCTGTTCAATAAAATACCATTACGGCATTCCCTCTTGCAGCTATTGCTCCCCGCAGCTATTGCTCCCGCCTTGTTTAGATGTTGTTGTCCAGGCAAGTTACCGTTCAGGCAAGTTACCGTTCAGGCAAGTTACACAATTGGAGTTTCTAATGAAATACAACAAAAAAACCCCCATGACAGAAGAAACAAGGAGAATTGCTGAAATCAAAACTGAACTCTGGGAATCCTGGTATAACGGCGTCCTGGACAAAAAGCGAATTTTCGAGCTTTGGAATGAGCTTTACCATAAATCATTGCATGAAGGCTTTTACGAAGCCATTGAAGAAGGTCGTGACAGAGCAATTATTACCCACTACCTGGAAAAAAACATCACCAGGGAAGAAGCCATAGCGTATCTCGGGATAACCCCTTCGGAATTTGAACTGCTCCTGAAAAAAGAGGCTTCCGCCCCTGCGGATACTCCTGACAATGCCAGGAGCGGCCATTAGCATTCCTTATTCTTAACCGGATTCACCATCAATAGCCTTTTAACTCCTTTTTTAGTAGAATAGGCCCGTTTTTTCGATAACCAGATGAAAAACCCAGGTGAACATGAAAAAAGTTAAAACAGCCCTGCTGCTGACACTGACTGCCGGAGCCCTTATGGCAGAAACCGCTCTGGCAGAGCTGGCTCCGGAGGCCATCGAAATCCCAACCCGGGATGAAGTGCTGACAAAGAAAGCCGCCGAAGCCAGAAATACAGTTCCGGTTCCTGCAGAAGTTTCCGAACATAAGGCAGCAGCTCCCGCAAAATCAGCCCCCGCTGATAATCCCGCTCCCGAATCTTCCGGAGAAAACGCTGCTCCGGAAAACTCCTCTCCTGATAACCAGCACTCTGCCGAATCTTCCGGAAAGTATGTTTACGTTACTGAAAACGAAGGAATCTGGACAACCAGAGGCCCCGGCACGGAGTACAAGCTTATCGGCACCGTGCGTCCCGGAGATCGCCTGGAATTTATTTCCGAGAAGAAGAATTACTATCAGGTAATCAAACCCAACGGACAGGAAGCCTGGATCCCTAAAAAGTACGTGCAGTCTGAAAAGAGCTTCCGTTATCAGGCTGAGGAACTCGCCAAGGAAAACGCCGAGCTCAAATACAAGCTGGAGCATATTGACAGCGAAAGCGTCAAGGAACTCCGTGCGGTGAAAAAGGAGCTGGAACAGATCAAAACCGCCCACGCTGCTCTGGAAAGGGAACAGCTGTCCCAGGTGGAGGAGCTTAAGGAAGCCCGGGCTCTCAAAGCCGATCTGGATGCTCAGCTCAAAACCAGAGAGCAGGAGATGCAGATCCGCTGGTGGAAAAACGGCGGTCTTATCGCCGGAGCCGGTGCCATTATGGGGGTTATTCTGGTATATCTCCCCCGGCCCAGAAGAAGACGCGATGATGATTATTAATCCTGTGGACTTCGGATGCTGATGTCTTCATGAAAACGGCTCAAGACCTTATCTTGCGGCCGTTTTCTTTTTTAAGGGTTCACGTTTCCGCAGCCAAAGAAGCCTCTGTCAGCAAAAGAAATCCGGACTCCGGCTATGAAGCCTTCGCAGGGCGCAGTACTTTATCCGCTGAGCTCACTGCCGGTAGTCATCCATGGCCTTCCAGCTGAAGCTTTGCCCCTGCACCCGGAACACCACATAATCCTCGCCGATCTTCACCACGTCAAGATTGCGGAACCGGCCGCCCTCCTTGACGCTGACGCCGTTAAGAGTCACGGAACGGCGGGCGCTGTCGGTGGAATAATTATGGGCATTATAGACAAAGGACGGCACCTGACTCTTTATGCTGTCCGGAAGCGATCCCAGGGGCATGGCTTCCTGAGACATTTTCTTATCCCGGGCCTTTGGGGATCTCCCGGCCTCCGGCTGGAACGAATCCATGCCGCCGGTGCTCTCCACGGCCTCATAAAAAAGATCCTGAACCGAAAGCTTTTTGGTTTCCACCCGGTTATCCCCCCGGCTGTCCTGCCGCGCTTCGGGTTTTCTTTCGGGTTTCTTTTCAGGGACGGCGGTTTCAGAAGTCCGCGCCGTGTTCCCCGTATCGGACTTGGGCTTCTTCCGGGCCGTCACGGCAGCAGGGTCATCGTAATCATCAGAGTCAAAGCTGCCTCTGTTCTCCGTCCGGGCATCAGTCTTCCGGGGATCTCCGCTGGAGACAGAAAACTCATCCTCATTGTAGCGGATATTGAAATTATGAATATGAGGTTTCCCGATAAAGGGATAATCCGCATTCTCACTGGCTGCGGTTTCCGTTCTCAGCCTGGCGGCGGAATCCCGGAGTCCGGCCATTACCTGAGCCTTCTGCTCCTGATAAAAGGCTGCGTATTCCCCCGCGCTGCTCCTATGCCCGGCGTAGTACCCGCCGGTAACGGCAGCCAGTGCCGCAATCCCGAAGACACCTCTCCAGAACCACACAATGCGGTGATCTCTTCCGGGCAAAAGATCTATGCCGGAGGGCTCGTTCCTGAGGCTGTCCGCTTCTGAAAAAAGTGACATAATTACTTTCCTCCCCTGGCAGTATCATTGTCCGGAGCCGTTGTCCCGGGACTCCCGACCTCGTTTTCCAGAACATGCAGTCTGTCCAGTCCCATGCCGGAATCATCCTCTCCGGCCGAAGCCGGAGTCTTTCCGGAGGTTCCCGGCGCCGGCGCATTTTCACTTGCGGATTTTTCGGGAACTGATTTGGCAGAAGCAGTGTTATCAGCCTTATCCCCCGGAACCGCATTTTTCATGGCCGGAGCCGCCGATCCGGCATCAGCCGAAGGAGGAGCCTTTTCCGGGTCAGCCGGAGCCGGCTTCCCTTTCTCCTGAGTTAAGGAGCTCTTTCCTTCAGGAGTTTTGTTGTCAGCATTTTTAACGGGAGTTTTTCCAGCGTCTTTTCCGGCATTCTTTCCGTTTTCCTTCCCCGTGTCTTTTTTCCCGGAGGCTTTGGCGGCGGCTTCCTCTTTGGCGCGGGAGAGAGCCTCGGTTCTGAGATTTACCCCGTTAAGAGTACGGTCTCTGACCTCCTCCGGAAGGGCGGCCTTGATAACGCCGCTGGAGGGAACCTCCTTTTCAGGAGAGGCGGGAGCATCCTGAGGGGGCGCGGCAGGAGCCATCTTTTCGGGGTTGACATCATTATTCTCCGGAGCCGGAGCTTCCGGTTTTACGGTATTTTCCGGTTCCTGCGAAATTATGTCCGGTTCGCTGGCTGCGGATCCCGGCTCTCCGGAAACGGTTCCCGCGCTGCCGGCGGTTTTTCCTTCCGGCTTAACTGTTTCTGTTACCTCTGTTTTTTCCGTTTCAGGCTTTGCCGCGGTGTTTTTACCGCTGTCTCCTCCGGCGCTTCCGTCCGTTTCGTTAAGAAGCTCCTCCAGCATCAGATCCGCCGGGGATGGGGTGTCCGGGGTATTTTCCTCTGTTCCGGCCCCATTTCCGGAATCCGCGTCATTTTCAGAAGCCCGCTGCGCTATTATGTAGCTGTGTCTGGCTCTCTCCAGATCCTCCGGCAGAATATACTGGTTATAAAGAGGATTCATGGTGTCCGCGTACGGCAAAAGAGCCCAGAGGGTTTCAATATCGGCCGTTCCGGTTTCCGGAAGCCCGTTATCCTGCTGAAAGGATGAAACCATATTCTGCACGTCAGCATCCCAGGAGACGAAGGGATCCCCGGAACCGGAATCGTAGCGCCTGAGCATGTCAAACACCAGCTCCTGAGCCCTAGGAGAGCTGTTTTCATCCACCTCGGCAAAACCGTCCGGAAGGGGCCAGATAATGGTGAAATCCCCCTCAAAGGAATCCTCCAGCCATTCCCGGGGCATAATCCATTCCCGGCCGTTCATGAGAATTACCGCATACTGCTCGTTCATCCGGAGCAGCACCGCATAGAAAGGCGTCAGCTTTTTATCCATAAGCTGCACCACTGCCGGCACGTTATAGCGCTCGAGATCGCTCAAAGCGGACTTGCCCCTGAGACAGCGGTACCCCAAAGCCGCGAGATACTTCCAGGCCTCCCGGAGGTCATCGGGCACGCTGGTTACCCCCCAGATCTGCACCAGGTTCTTCCAGGAGGATTCCTCAAAGCTGTTATTGAGAATATCAGCGGCAAACCGGGTCTGCTCCCGCTTTTCCGCTTCCAGAGTCTTCTGCTTCCGGCGGAGATCCTGAAGCTCTGTCTGGAGAGCCCTGACGTCCGGATCAGATCGGAGCTCGGCCACAGTCTCCTGTTCGGAAAACTCCTCCGGAGCTTTTCCGGAAAGCGTCCCCAAAAAGTACCCGGCTCCGGCCAGAACCGCGATCATCACCGCCAGGGGCGCCAGCTTGCCGGCAAACTCAAGAGTCTTAAGGCGATCCCGAATGGCTTCCCAGGGAGTCCTGGTGCCCAGAACCTCCCGGATAGCCCGCTTCATATGGCGGCGCTCCACCTTGGAGGAACGATCCACAAAGGCCGCCAGAAGAGCCCGATCCGCCACCACGTTGATAATGCGGGGGATGCCGCGGGAGCAGCGATAGAGCTCAAAAACCGCCGCATTCGTGAAAATTATCTGCACGCAGCCCGCCGCCTGCATCCGGTACCTAAGATAGGCATCCGTCTCCTCCTGAGACAAGGGCAGAAGATGAAACCGGGCGGTAATGCGCTGGGCCACCTGCCGCATATGGGATTTCCGGAACTTTTCCTGAAGCTCCGGCTGCCCTACCAGAATCACCTGCAGAATTTTTTTGTTGTCGGTTTCAATGTTGGTGAGCAGCCTGACCTGCTCCACCACGTCATCCGGAATCAGCTGGGCCTCGTCTATCAGAAGCACCGCCCTCTTGCCCTGAGCGTGCAAGCCTTTGAGAAAATCGCTGATAAGGTCAGTGAGCGCTCTTTTGCCGGCATTCTCCGGGATGCCGATGCCAAACTCCTCGCAGATCTTTTCCAGCATTTCCAGAAGCGGGAGAGCCGGGTCGTAAATCACCGCCGAGGCAATATCCTCAGGCAGGGTATTCAAAAGAGTTCTCAGTATAACCGTTTTGCCGGTGCCTACCTCTCCCGTGAAAAGCACAAAGCCGCCTGAATCCGCAATGCCGTGCCGCAGCATGGACAGGGCTTCCTTGTGATGACTGCTGAGATAAAAGTATTTAGGATTAGGAGAGATGCTGAAGGGAAGCTCGCTTAATCCAAAAAAACTTTTGTACATGGCTAAACCTTTGTCTGCAAGTAGCGGCGCTGACGACACCGATTTCCGTTATGCTATTGTCTGTAGAAGGATGATATTTTACACTGTTAAGCGGGTTTATCCCGAATTATTGCAAAAATCTGTTACCAAACCCCCGGGAGGAGCTATGCGGATTTATCTGGTAGGCGGCGCTGTCCGCGACAGGCTGTTAGGCATTAAGAGCAAGGATCGGGATTACTGCGTGGAGGGAGCCCGGCCCGAGGATCTCCTCAGTCTGGGGTACAAGCAGGTGGGGCATGATTTTCCGGTATTTCTGCACCCGGAAACCGGAGAAGAATACGCTCTTTGCCGCACTGAAAGAAAAAGCGGCCACGGCTATAACGGCTTTGTGTGCGACTTTTCACCGGACATCTCCATCGCCGCAGATCTGAAACGCCGGGATCTCACCATTAATGCCATTGCCGAGGATGAAGCCGGAAATCTCGTAGATCCCCTGAACGGCGTCCGGGACATCAGAGAAAAAATTCTCCGGCACGCAGGACCGGCCTTCACCGAGGATCCCCTGAGAGTGCTCCGGCTGGCCCGGTTCTATGCCCGGTTTTACGAAAGGGGCTTTACCGTAGCTCCGGAAACGGAAAAGCTCTGCTCGGAAATAGCGGCCTCGGGAGAACTCCTGTCCCTTACTCCGGAGCGTGTCTGGCGGGAAACGGAAAAGGCTCTTAACACGAATAATCCGGAACAGTACTTTATTTTTCTCGAAAAAACCGGCGCTCTGAAATGCATTATGCCGGATCTGGCCCGGCTCAGGGAGATCCCGGAGCCCGAAGGCTTTCATCCGGAAAAGGATGTATTTGCTCACACCATGCTGGCTCTCCGGGAGATCTCCCGCATCACCGGAAATCCGGTTACCCGGTTTGCCATGGTTACCCATGATTTCGGGAAGCTGGAAACCCCGCCGGAATGCTGGCCCGCCCATGAAAAGCATACGGAAAAGGGAGCCCCCCGCATCAAAGCCCTGGCTCAGGCTCTTAAGATCCCCGCGGTTTACCGGGACTTCGCCATTAAGATTTCAGAAAACCACAGCTATTCCCGCATCACCGCCAAGGATCCGGAAATCCTGGATCGGGTGTTTTCCCGCATGGGGGGCTACAAGGATCCCCACAATATATCTGTTCTGGCGGAGTGCCTCACGGCCGATTTCCGGGGCCGCGGCAAGGAGACCCAGAAATATTTCACTGCCAGCTACGATCTGGTGTATATCTTCGCGAGAGCCTGTAAGATCACCGCGGCGCCGGTGATCCAAGACGGCTTTCAGGGAGCGGCAATTCAGGCCGAGCTTTCCAGAAGGCGGCAGGAGGCTATCAAAACGGCGCAGGACGAGCTTATCAGACTGTGGGAGAAGCTGGGCATTTCGGAGGAGCTTTACTGAGTCCTCCGAAAGCCCGGAAGGAGAGTCCGGGTCAGGCGGATCCCAGCACGATGAATAAGGTGATCCCCAGGATCATCCGGTAAATCACATAGGGCAGAAGACCGATGCCGGTGAGGAATTTCAGGAAGAGCCGGATCACCAGAAGCGCCACCCCGAAGGACACCAGAGTGCCAATAAGAATCATGAGAATACTGGCGCCGGAAGCCGCATCTCCGGCAGCCTCGTTCCCGAAAACAAGATCCTTCACCCCCATAAGACCGGAAAGAATAATCACCGGAATGGACAGGAGGAAGCTGAAGCGGGCGGCGGTTTCCGGAGCCAGCCTCAGAAAATACCCCGCCGTCATGGTAATGCCGGATCGGGAGGTGCCCGGAATCAGAGCCACCGCCTGAGCAAAGCCGATAATCACAGAAAGAGCAAAGGCCTTGACATTGTCCCGGTTCTTCAGGGTAGCCGCAATGTGCCGGACGAAGCTTGCGTTCTCCCTGGGCTCTTTGGCCCCGCCATTCTGAGCCCCGCCATTCTGAGCCGCTTCATCCTGAACCTTTTCAAAGGTTTTGTTTTCCCGGGCCGGATCCTTAAGCGCCCGGCGGTTATAGATATCCGCTCCCAGGAGAAGGAGGCCGAACACAATGGTGGTTACGGCAATCACGTAATCGCTTCTCAGGGAGGTTTCGATGAAATGCTTAAAAAGAAGCCCGCAGAGTCCCACGGGAACCGTGCCCAGAAGCACGCACAGCATCATGCGGCCGTCGGCATCCAAAGGCCTTTTTTTGAAGAACCAGGCAAAAAGGTTTTGCAGCATCCGCCGGAGATCCTTCCTGAAGTAGATAATCACCGCCATCAGGGTGCCCACATGAACGGAGATATCAAATACCAGTCCCTGATCCGGCCAGCCCAGAAGCCGCGAGGGCAGAATAAGATGGGCGGAGCTGGAGACCGGAAGAAATTCGGTAAGCCCTTGAATCACCGCCAGAATAAACGCCTGAAAAAAATCCATGATAAAGTTCTCCTGACTCCGAACGCCATCCCCGTACCGGACGCCATCCGGAGCGCTTAAAATTCAGTTAAATCTGCGTTAAAGCCGGGCGCGGCAGGGTACTCCCCCCGGCTCCCGGAAAGTCCCCAATCCGGCCGGAAGCCGGCCCCGCCAGCGCGGCAAGATCCAGTTCCGGCACGGTATCCAGAATTTCCATGCCTTCCAAAGACACCAGATCCCGAAGATATCGCCCCCGGCCGGGCATCATAAAATCAGGACAGAGCTCCAAAACCGGTCTTATGACAAAGGGATACTTAATAAGATCCGAACGGGGGAGCTCCGGGTTTTGGGATACGGTGTCCCCGTAGGTCAGAATGTCCAGATCCAGACACCGGAGAGAAAATGTTTCTCCCGCGGGGGAGAGCCAGTTTTGCCGCCCCATCTCGGCTTCGACAGTCTTGGTAAAATCCCGAAGCTCCATAAGCTGAAGTCCGGTATCTCCGGACATGACGGCGTTAAAAAACTCCGGCCCCCGGGCATTGTTGCGGGGCTGGCTCAGATAAACCCGGGAATACTTCGCATCCTTTATTGCCTCCCCGAGACGCCTCACGGCATGGGAAAGACTGGCAACGCGGTTCATATTTGTTCCCAGGGCGATATAGACTCTAGTCATTGCCGCCCCTGAACATTCTCTTTACCCGGACGCCCGCCACGGTGGTTCCCGGCAGGATATCCGGCTTCCGGATCTCCAGCTGGATCCCCTGAAGCCGGGCCCCAAATTCCTCTCTCAGGGCAGCAATGATCCGGCCCGCCAGATATTCCGCGGTACCTGCCTCCGCAGCTCCGGCAACGGCGGAAATGATCTCGGCAGCCCGGGCGTAGTTCAGGGTTTCCGTAATATCGTCATGCGTGAGGGCCCGGGAAAGATCCGTGTAAAGCTCGGCAGAGCAGATCACCCGCTGCGGGGCCACCCGTTCCTCCGGCAGAATGCCGAGAATGCAATTAAGGGTAAGATCCCTGATAATCACGGCATCCGGTTCCGCTGCGAGACCAGGATCCGCCCTGCTTTCCGCCGCGGTTTCAGCTTTCATATCAGCGGTCATATTTCTGCTCCAGAGTATCAAGAGGCCAGCGGGGCCGAACGGTCACTGCGAGATCCGCGCGCTGGCCTAGCTTAAACCGGAACATTCCGGCATAGGCGATCATGGCGCCGTTATCGGTGCAGAATTCCGGACGGGGATAAAATACCTCTCCTCCCAGGCTTTCCATCAGAGCCGCGAGTCCGTTTCTGATGCTGCGGTTAGCGCTGACGCCGCCGGCCACCACCAGTCTTTTATAGCGGGTCTGCTTTAAGGCCTTGCCGGCCTTAAGGGCCAGAATAGCGGTAACCGCTTCCTCAAAGGCCCGGGCAATATCCGCCCGGTCCTGCTCCGTGTCTCCGGCCTCCCGGATGGTATTGGCGGCGAAGGTCTTCAGTCCCGAAAATGAAAAATCCAGGTTCGGGCTGTCAGCCATGGGACGGGGGAAATGAAATCTGCCGGACACGCCCTGCTCCGCCAATTTGGAAAGGAGCGGTCCTCCGGGATAAGGGAGCCCCAGGAGCTTCGCGGTCTTGTCAAAGGCCTCCCCCGCGGCATCGTCTACCGACTGCCCCATTATCCGGTAGCAGCCGGGCGCGGACACGTCAATGATCATGGTATGACCGCCGGAGACCAGAAGAGCCAGAAACGGAAATTCCGGCCGCCGCTCCTCCAGCATGGGCGCCAGAAGATGGCCCTCCATGTGATTCACCGGAACCGCCGGCTTTCCCCAGGCATAGGCCAGACTGCGGGCCACGGCGGCCCCCACCATCAGAGCTCCCACCAGCCCCGGTCCTGCGGTATAGGCCACGGCATCAATATCCTCCGGAGCGGATCCGGAATCCTGAAGAGCCTTCTTGATAAGAGGCAGCGCCTTCTTTATATGATCCCGGCTGGCGAGCTCCGGCACCACGCCGCCATATTCGGCATGCATGGCTATCTGAGAATACAGGGCATTGCTTAAAAGCCCCTCTGTGTCATCATATACCGCAGCCCCGGTTTCATCGCAGGAGCTTTCAATTCCAAGAATACGCATACGGGAGACGCCTCAATAACAAAAAAACAGTGAATTATACCCCGACATGGCAGCGGATTCAGCAAAATAAACGGCCCCGGCCGGCTCCGCTTCCCGGAGGTTCCGGAAAACACCGGGAGTCATCCCCGGCATCATATGCTCCGGGCCGCCTTAAGACGCTTTTTGTCTGCGTACATGCTTTTATCCGCCCGCTGAAACACCGGGGCCAGGGAGGGATCACCCTCCAGTCTGGCCGCGCCGCAGGCAATGACAACCCCGCCGTTACGGAGCGCCCTGTCATTGTGATCCTGCATTTCCTGCAATAATTCCCCCATTCTGGCGGAATCCGCTCCCCGAACCAGAGCCAGAAATTCGTCTCCTCCGATGCGGAATATCCGGCCTTGCCGGAAAATCCCCGCGATAATGCCGGCAGCCTCCCGGATATACTGATCCCCGGCCTGATGCCCCTTCCGGTCATTGACCTCTTTAAGGTCATTGAGATCCATGATCGCAAGAGCTAATTCCGGAGCATGTTCTCCGGGAATTTCGTTTATTCCGGCAATCTCCCGATCTATCTGCTCCTCTTCCTCCAGATAAGCATGACGGTTTTTCAGCCCCGTCAGGGGATCAATCCGGGCCGCCTCCCGCGCCTGGGCCAGACTCATCCGGTACTCTTCCTCCTGTCTTACCTGAGACTGGACATTAATAACCCCCACAATAAGACGCGGGCCCTCGTTTTCCTCCACCATCACCGCCTTAAGGAGCACGTGCGCCGGAGCGTCATTGATGATCAGCCGATAACTCAGGGCAAACATGCCGCTCCGGCTGATCTCTGCCATAATGCCTTCCTTGACAAACAACGACAGAAAACGCTTGAGATCTTCAGGAAAGATATAATCCAGGATCCTCTGTCTCGCGTGCTCAAAAAAGCTGAGCCCCTCCTTTGGAAGACACAGGTCTTCGTATTTCGCGGGTGATCTGTATTCACGGTAAGCGTCGGTAGCGGGATTCACCACATAAACACAGACAAAATCACCGGCCAGCGCGCTGAGACGGGTGTAGGCCACGTGATCCTCGCGGATCTGTTCCATAGCCCTCTGATGCTTAATCTGCTCATCAATGTTCGTTATCCCGATAACAGCAAAGCGATCATCATCTTTCATGCGGGAGATCTTCATGCTGACATAACTGGGCGCGCCGTTTTTAATGATACGGTGTGTAACCATGAAGTGCGGGGTTTTGTTAAGATTGGCAAGCAGCGTATCCCGGTTCATGAGCCGGGAAATGTTTTCCCGGTCATCGGGATAGATCTGCTGCCTGATGCTATTCTGACACTCGGCAAAAAAATGCTGCCCTCGCCGTACCTCGGCAAGACCGCTGCCGTCTTCATCGGTATGGTACTCGCTGAACTCCTGAGTATCCAGATTGACATAAAAGAGCTCGGTATAGCCCCGGGCCAGAGACTGCGCAATATGAGTAAACGTAATGCCGGAAACGCGGGCCTTTTCATAAGCCTCCCGCGCGGCAGCTTTTTCTTGGCGGATACGCTCGAGTTCCGTGACATCCAAACTCATGCCCAGGAGACACTGTTTTCCTGAGGGATCCCGAAATTTCAGCTTAGTGGTCTGAAACTGCCGCCGGTTTCCGGCGGTATCCTGAACATCCTCGAAAAACACATGAGGCTGATCCATGGCGAGGGCAGTCCTGTCATCTGCCGTAAAATGACGCGCTGTTTCCCGATCAAAGATCTCTTCATCGGAAAGTCCCATTACTCCCTCAGGACTGTCTTTGCCGGCATAATCCGCAAATGCCTGATTGCATGCCAGATAAATCCCGTTTTCCGCATCCTTGGAAAAGGTAATCACAGGCATATGGTTCAGGAGGGTGGTGACGGACTCCTTCTGCTGCCTGAGCTGCCCCGTAAGCCTGCTGATTTCCCGGAAGGCGCGCATTTCCGCCGTTTTCAGAAAGCAGACAAACAGCATGTCTGCGACAATGCCTATCAGGGACGTGCCCACCTTCATAAGGTTTTCCGGAGAAAACCGGATAAAGCTGTGATCCGCGGAAAAGAAGAACAGGGTATAACCGAACATGATGACCGCCGCCACAATGCCGCCGCCGAACCCGAAGAGAGCGGAGCACATCACAAGGCCGGAAATCAAAATCATGTTGGGGTTTGGTATCCCGAAAAACCAGACCAGAAATATCAATACCGACATCACCGCTGTAGCTATGACGATCCTTTTGGAAAGCGCTATCTCCAGCTGCATCAGGGTGGCGGATTTATGATATTCTTCTGTCATTTCGGGGCTCCCGCGTTGTTGCGCTTCATTGAGGCGCCAATCGGGGAAGCTGCATAGAGCCATGCCGCGGCGCCGCCGGAATGCCAGTTCCATGCCGCGGCGCCGCCGGAATGCCAGTTCCTCCTGAAGCAAACATCGGATTCTGCTGGAAAAGCCGCGGGCAAATTCTGCGTGTCCGCAAAAACCCGTCCGGTTTTGCTGTATTTCAGTATACTACCCTCCCGGGACTCCCCTCCGGATTATGAGTCCCGTCTCCCGAAAAAATTTGCCCCCGCTCCCATTTATCGGCAGCAGGAAGAAAGCTTTCGTGAAACCGATGAAACCCCGGAAAACTTGGAAAATCCAGCTCAGTCAAGGCTTCATAAGGGCCGGCGGGATTTGTCCTCCGGCGCCGGCAGCGCGCTGCTCTCTAAGGTTAGATGACACCTGCCAAAAAATGCACAAAAACGTTTACTTTATGACCAATTGATATTAAAATCCGCGCAGCGTTTTTTTTCTGCAGCTTCTCTATTCACGTGGAGATCTGCTTAACTTTTGATATTTCTATTGAGGTGATGGCTCATGCCAGTTATTAAAGTACGTGAAAATGAACCCTTCGACGTAGCATTACGCCGTTTCAAGCGCTCCTGCGAAAAGGCAGGCATTCTTGCTGATGTTCGCAGCCGTGAATTCTACGAGAAGCCTACTACCATTCGCAAGCGTCAGAAGGCCTCTGCTGCTAAGCGTCAGGCTAAGAAGCTGGCCCGCGAGAACGCTCGCCACAGCCGTCTCTATTAATTCTTCCGCATCCTTGAGGTCTTGGAGATTATGTCGTTACGCGAAGATTTGAATGCCGCATTGAAGCAGTCGATGCTGGCAAAGGATAAGGAGCGCACCGCCGCTCTTCGTATGCTGCTCTCCGAGGTTAAGAAGACTGAAGTAGATCAGCGGGTTTCTGTGGACGATTCCCTGTTCCTTTCCATCGTGACCAAGCTTATCAAGCAGCGCGAGGAATCAGCAAAGGAATTCACCGCCGCAGGCCGCGCGGATCTTGCAGATCATGAAAGCTTTGAGGCCAATGTGCTGAAGGCTTTCCTGCCGCCCCAGCTTTCCGAAGCAGAGGTCAGCGATCTGATTTCAGAGGCTGTCAGGGAATCAGGCGCCGCCGGCATGTCCGATATGGGCAAGGTCATGGCGCTTATTAAGCCCAAGGCAGCAGGAAGAACTGATATGGGACTTCTGAGCAAGAAGGTTCGTGAAGCTTTGCAAAAGCTTTGATCGTACTGTTCCCGCCAAAAGGTCGCTTGCCGCGGCCTTTTTTTATTGCCCGTTTTCTGAAGACACCGTATTCCGTAAAAATTTTTCGCTTCCAAGGAGGTAAGCATGAATCCCGCGCTTAAAAGTAAAATTCACAGCTTTGTTTACAATAAAAAATTTGAATTGTTCATCATGGGGGTTATCCTCATCAACTGCACCGCTATCGGAGCGGAAACCTATCAGTCCACCGAAACCATCAGGAACATCAATCTTATCTGTCTCATCATCTACACTGTAGAGATTGCCCTGAGATTTATGGTGCGCAAGTCCGTAAAGGACTTTTTCAAGGACGGCTGGAATATCTTTGACCTGTTTATCGTTATTTCCGGCTACATTCCCGAAGAGATATCCTCGAACTCCTCCGTAATCACCGCCGTGAGAGTGCTCCGTGTGTTCCGGATTCTTAAGATCTTCAAGACCAGCCTGGAATTCCGCCTGATTGTCTCGGTTATGATCCGGTCTCTGAAATCCCTGACCTACAATGCCCTGGTGATGTTTATCTTCATGTATGTCTTCGCCATTGCCGGCATTTATTTCTTCAAGCTCCCGAATGCCGCCACCGCATCGCCCGAGCAGCAGGAGGCCCTGGTCAGGCTTTACGAAGTCGCCCCCCATGCGCCGACTAATTCCGATGATCCCTATGGCACCCTGCCGGAAGCCCTGTTCACCCTGCTCCGCTGCATGACCGGCGATGACTGGACCGACCTCCGCTACAATCTGGTAACCGCATCCCGAATGAACCTCATCCAGGCCTCTCCCGCTCTGGTTACCGGCTTCCATATTCTCTGGTACATGTTCGCCGCCTTCCTGCTTATCAACCTGGTGGTAGGCGCCGTTATTAACAACTATCAGGAAATCATGGAAAAGGAAAAGCAGAATCTTCAGGAGCTCAAGAAGAAATACAAGGGCCTGCCGCCGGAGGATAATCTGGATCCTGATAAGCTGCCGGAAAACGCCGGAGAACAGGCTTAGCCTGAAACAGGAAATTTTCTGAAAATGAGAAGATACCGGAGCCGGGGCTCCGGTATTTTTTTCTTTCAGGATGCCTCCGAAAGACTCCCCCGACACCCTTTAAAGCCATTTTTCTCCGAAAATGCATTTGCCGCCGCCGGGTTTTGCCGCTATAATAAAATTGTTGAGCATTTGTGCAACTATTTAATAACTGTCAGGAGACTCTGCCCTATGGAAAAGCTTTTTAAAATCAAAGTCGATTGCGCCAACTGCGCTCTCAAAATGGAAGCTGCCGCCCGTAAAACCCCGGGAGTGCAGGAAGCCGAGGTCAGCTTCATGGCTCTTAAAATGCGCCTCGTCTTTAAGGATAACGCCGACCCTGCCGCCGTGATTGCGGAGGTGCGGCAGAACTGCCAAAAGGCGGTGCCGGACTCGGACATCATCCTGTAGCAGAACTCCGGAGCCTTTTATGAACCGAGAACAGAAGGCGCTGCTTTTAAGAATACTCCTGGGAACCGGCCTTGCCGTCCTGGTGAGCTTTATTCCCGCAGCGGGCGTTTATCGTCTGGGGCTTTATCTCATTCCCTTTCTCATTGCCGGGGCCGATGTCCTGAAAAGAGCCTTCCGGGGACTTATAAACCGCCAGCCCTTTGACGAAGCCCTGCTGATGAGCGCCGCCACCCTGGGAGCTCTTGCCATGGCCTTCCTTAAAACCGGCGATTATGCCGAGGCCGTGGCCGTCATGATCCTCTATCAGACCGGGGAGCTCTTTGAATCCTGCGCCGTTGCCAAAAGCCGCAAAAGCATTACCGCCCTTCTGGATCTCCGGCCGGAAACCGCTCTGATAAAAAATGAAGCGGGGGATCTGATTCCGGTTCCGGCAGCCGAGGTGGCTCCGGGCGCGGTGATCACGGTAAAACCGGGAGACCGCATCCCTCTGGACGGCGTCATTACCCAGGGGAACACCAGCATCAATACCGCCGCCCTTACCGGAGAAGCCCTGCCCCTGGAGGCCGGCCCGGGCTCCGGAGTGTATTCCGGAACCTTAAATATCAGCGGACTAATCACCGTAAAAACCACCAAAAGCTTTCAGGACTCCGCCGCCAGCAAAATCGCGGAGCTTATCGAGGAGGCCGGACTCCGGAAATCATCCTCCGAACGCTTTGTTACCCGGTTTGCCCGGGTCTATACTCCTCTGGTAACGCTGGCCGCCCTTGCACTCGCTCTCCTGCCCCCCTTTATTCTGATACTTTCAGGAGAACCCGGAAACTGGAGCGAATGGTGCTACCGGGCGCTCACCTTTCTTATCATAAGCTGTCCCTGCGCTCTCGTGATCAGTGTGCCCCTGTCGTTCTTCGCGGCCTTGGGCGGAGCTTCCCGGCAGGGCATTCTCATTAAGGGCTCCTCATTTATGGAAAGTCTGGCCCATGCCGGAACCGTGGTTTTTGACAAAACCGGCACTCTTACCAGAGGAACCTTTGAGGTTACCGGGCTTTATCCTGCGGGAGTTACTAAGGATAAGCTCCTCATGACCCTGGCTCATGCGGAAAGATTCTCGCAGCACCCGGCGGCCCGGGCCGTAATAAGAGCCTATGGCCGGAAGGACTTCCCTTATGAAACCCTGGGAGTTCGGGAGATCCCGGGCCGGGGCATCAGCTGCGCCATCCCGGGGCTTTCCGGGGAACCGGAAAACGCCGCGTCCGTGCTGGCCGGAAACCGGCTTTTCCTGCAGAATAACGGCATTACCGCGCCGGAATGCCGGCATCACGGCACAGTAATTCATGCGGCAATCCGGGGACAGTATCTCGGTTATGCCGTGCTCTCGGACACCTTAAAGGAAGGAACCCGGGAAAGTATCAGGGATCTCCGCGCTCTCGGAATATCGCGCCTTGTCATGCTCACCGGGGACACTTCAGGAGCCGCCCGGGAAACGGCCGCCAGTCTGGATCTCCCGGAATATCATGCAGAGCTTCTTCCGGAGGACAAGCTTAAGATTCTGGAGGAAATCATAAGAAGCTGCCAGAATAATGACAACGGCGCCCCCAGCAAAAACAGCCGGGTGATCTTCGCAGGGGACGGCATTAACGATGCTCCGGCCCTCGCAAGAGCGGACACGGGCATTGCCATGGGGAGCATGGGATCCGACGCGGCGGTGGAAGCGGCCGACGTGGCGCTCATGGATGACGATCCCCGAAAAATCCCCCTGGCCATCGGAATTTCCCGGAAGTGTCTCCGCATTGTCCGGGAAAACATTATCCTCACCATTGGCATCAAGGCGCTGTGTCTCCTTCTGGGGGCCCTGGGACTGGCCGGACTCTGGCTCGCCGTATTCGCCGATGTGGGGGTAATGATTCTCGCCGTGCTGAATGCCCTGAGATGCTTTCTTACCGGAGATGTCCTCAGGAGCGCCAAGGCAGCGCCGGAAGGATAAAGATTAATGAGAAAAACAAAGGGGAGGAAAAAAGAAAGAATACATGCGCGCAAGAGTGTGTATGCAAGAGAGGGAGAAGGAACGAGAGGAGAGACAGTCACAGGCTGAGCCCCGCCTGTGTTCAGCCCGGCATCAGCCCCATCTGTGGCCGTCGTTCATTTTGTAGCTGTGAATTCCCCTGGCAGACCTCCGAAACTTGAGAAGCTCCGTCTGGGTTTCCTCCCGGCGGCGGGAGCATTCCTCCTGAAGAGCCTGCATGCGGCTTTCCAGAGAACGGAGCTCGGGCTCCTTGCCCTCCCGAACGAGTTCATCCACCACTGCCGGCATCTCCTGAGAAAACGCGCTGATTTCCTTTGCGATCTCCGGGTAATTGCCGTCAAAATCCGTCATCAGGGCTTCCGCCTTGCTAAGATGCTGTAAAAGAACAGACAGAGCGCCTTCCTCCGGACGGACGTCCGAAGCCTTTTTATCTGTCATATCCCCGGCATCTGACATCAGTTTGCTCCTTCGGCGGAATCCAGACGGGCTCTTTCCGCAAAAGCCTTTTCCTTATCCTCCAGGGAAATGCCGTCCCAGGCCTGCTTAATGGGCATCAGGAGCTTAATAACTTCATCCAGAGGCGCGGTATCCAGCTTAAGGGAGGCATCCAGAAGCCGCTGCTTCACATATTCATAGAGATCCATAAAATTCTGGGAGATCTCCCCCTGACTCATATCAAGGCCGGTCTCCAGGCCCGTAACGATGGCAATGGCCTTTTCAATGCGATCCGCCTTGTAGGCGTAATCCTTTCTTTCGATGGCGCCCTTGGCCTGAGCGATTCTCTGAAACAGGCCCTCATAAAGCATGGAAATTATCCGGTGAGGATCGGCAACGGAAATCTCAGCTTCCAGATTAGTGGTTTTATATGCCTTTAAATTACGTCCGTACATACATGCTCCGTCAGGGATCTTTCCCGCATTAACCGAAATTCTTCATTTTTCATCCGGGAATCAGCCGGAAGTTCTTACCCGGTTTTTCCCGCTGCTCACGAAAAAATACAGCACCGCACCGGTGCTGCATTATAGCTTATCCTGTCATCTAAAAACCCAAGCAAAGACGCATATTCAGCAATCAGAGCTCATCATGACGAAGATTTCTGCGAATTGTAGTTCATGGAGCTCAATGCCGAGGACAGATACGACAGCGAGGTATTCAGGGTGCCGATCATGGTATCCAAGTTGCCGTAGCGGTTTCTCAGGGATTCCTCATACTTGGCCAGATAGGTGGAATTGGCATTTTCCTGATTCTCAATGCTTCTGAGCTCGGAGTTCAGGGAGTCCTTCCGGAGATCCAGAATGCCGCCGGTCTTGGTGTAGGTTTCCAGATTGGAGGACAGCTTGCTGCAAACGCCGTCTTTGCCGGTAAACGCGGCTACCACCTGATCATATTTGTTATTGATGGCATCCTCGAACTTTTCGGAATTTACCGACAGGTTGCCCTTGTTATCAATCTCAAGTCCCAGAGAGAACAGACTGAGACCGCTGGATGAGCCGCCCACGGTAAAGGAGGTCAGGAGATTGGACATGGCATTCTTAATGGTCTTGCCGGTGGAATCGCCTGCCAGATAACCGCCGTCGTCATTGCTCTGACCGTTGGTATAGGTATTGCTCTTGGTCAGATTATCCAAGTTGGTTCTGAGCTCGTTGTAGGTGCTGACAAACTCGTTCATCATTTTCTTGAGAGAGCTGGTGTCAGTGGTGATATTGAGGGTATTGGACTTGAACCCGGTTTCCGTGCCGTTTTCGCCCTCGGTCTTTTCGGTATCGGAAAGACGGTTTACCGTGATCTTGAGGCCCTTGATGCTGTCATCAAAAACGTTGGTGCTGCTGGACAGAGTATCGCCGTCCACATCCAGAAGAGCATCCTGTCCGGCCCGTACCAGACTCATGGAGGAATCCCCGGAGGCTACCTTGTTGCCGTTTTCATCCGTGGTGATAGAGGCATTAAAGGCATTCAGGGCTTCATCCCCGGAGGCCGTAACGGAAAAGTTGCTGTAGGCCTCGCCGGTGATGCCGGAATCCAGCACCAGCTTGGCGGTGCCGTCCTGCAGGGTAATAATGTTGGCGGTTACCCCGAAGCTGTCAGCGCTGTTATTGATCTTGTTCCGGATATCGTTAAGAGTGTCTCCCTCCGCTACGTCAATGCTGAAGGACTTGGCGTCGTCTCCGGAGCCGAGGGCAAAGGAAAGGCTGCCGCCGGTGCCGAAGGTCTGATCCAGAGAATCGAACTTGGTGCTGAAGGCGGTGCTCTGACAGAGCTGCTTCACGGTAAGATTATAGCTGCCGTTAGCCGCGGAATCCTTGGTCTCCACGTTGAATACGGGATCCGTGGCGCTCTGATTGGAATTAACGGCTCTCTTGTTGAAGGCATTCTCCTTGGTCATTTTGTCCAGGAGCTCCTTAAAGGTAGTAAGGTTGCTCTTCAAAAGACCGACACCGGTGATCTCCAGCTGGGTATTCTCCTTGCGGGAGGAAATCCGCGAAGTCAGAGTTGCCTTCTTGGCGGCGACGCTGGCTGAAATAATGCTTTCAAAGTCAATGCCGGAAGCCGCTCCTGCCGAAGTTACTGCTGAAACCATAGTATTGTCTCCCCTGCTGATGCTCTATTCACTGCTAACCTCAAGGCGCCATTCGCCACTCTGTTATGTCCGTATCGAATGACGCTCTCTGTCAGGCCTGACTGTCCATGAAAACCCCTTTAAGCTCTTCCTCGGGGGCCTTGCCGCTGAATTCCTGCAAAAGCTCATTGAACTTCCTGGCAATATTGAGGAATTCCTCTCTGGGAATCTGTCTGATGACCTCGTCAGTGGTCTTGTTGGTTACAGTGACCACTACCTCGTTAAGATCCTTGTCCATGGCAAAGCTGAGGCCGTAGCCCGGAATAAGCTGGGACACGGCTTCGGCCATTTTATCCAGCTCCTCCTGCTCCTTTTTCTCGTCAATGGGCTCTTTGCGCTCCTCTGCCGCCTTGGCTTCCTCTTCCTCAAGCAGGATAACGCTCTTCTGTTCCTCCACAGCGCTGCCGGCTACCTTGTCCTTGTCATTGACGGCCTTGGCCTGGCTCTGCACTTCGGTTGCTCTGCTGGTCTTTGAATTAGTCTGGGTACTAACAGCCTGATTTACCTCCGCTGCCGGAGAATTCTGCATCTTCCCTTTGGCCAGGAAATCGGCTGAACTGTTAACTACTGCATCAATCATATTCCCACCACCCGTTTCTTATCAAGTACTCAGAGGACTCCCTCCGACTGTTATTATGCTGAAAAAACACTTTCGTACGTACTCTTAGCGGCTGAAAAAATTTAAACTTTAGGACTTTGTTAAAAAAAATTTCCCCGGAATCTCAAAAACGCCGTTCAGATCCCTGAAAACATCATGAGGCTCGCTGACACCGTCTCCGCCCGGCGTTTCCGGCATCTCGTCCCGGCAATGTAATGCCACTGCCGGCAAAACCAAAAAAGGCCGGCGAAAAACACCGGCCAAAGGGATAGAGCTCAAACGCTCAAGAGAGAAAAAAATCTGTTTCAGGGCAGATCGGCTATCCTTGCTGTGCCGTCCTTAACCTGCCTTATTGCTGTCCCGGTTATGACTGCAGGAGCGAAAGCGCAATCTGCGGTCTCTGGTTAGCCTGGCTCAGAATGCTCTGAGAGGCCTGCTGCAAAATGTTCTGCTGTGTCATGGCCGCGGTCTCGGTGGCGAAGTCGGCATCTCTGATGCGGCTCCGGGCATCGGAGACGTTTTCAGAAACGTTGGTCTGGTTTCTGATGGTGGATTCCAGCCGGTTCTGCACGGCGCCCAGCTCGGCTCTTTTGGCATCGATAACCGCCACAAACTTATCCACCACCGCCAGAGTGTCCTGAGAAGCAGCCTGGGTGGACACATCAAAACGAATGGCATCTGTGTAGTCCGTGATATCTCCGGTGTTATTCACGGCGCTTTCCAGCACTGCCTGTTCATCTGCTGTGGTGCAGGCATTATAGACAGTGGTATAAACGTCGTTCAGTCTGAAGCCCTGAGTAAGATCGATGCTGATGATCTCATTGGCATTGGCCCCTACCTGAAAATCCGTCTGGGTGGTAATGGACCTATCCAAAATATGAGTGCCGCCGAAGGTGGTGTCCTTGCCGATTCTGGTAATCTCCTCGCAGAGCTGATTTACCTCCTGCTGAATTGCCGTGCGGTCAGCCTTGGAATTGGTGCCGTTGGCGGACTGGAGGGCCAGAGTGCGGATGCGCTGGTACATGGTGGTCATTTCGTCCATGGCTCCTTCAGCGGTCTGGGCATAGGAGATGCCGTCCTGGGCATTGCGGTTGCCCTGGTTAAGGCCGTTGATCTGAGAGGTAAGACGGTTGGAAATCTGGAGGCCGGCGGCGTCGTCCTTGGCGCTGTTAATGCGGAGACCGGAGGCCAGACGCTTGTAGGATACGTCCAGAGCATTGGTGGCATTGGCCAGATTGCGATTGGAATTCAGGGATGAAACATTGGTATTTACATATAAAGCCATTTTTTTATCTCCTCAGCCGGTCTATCCTTATTGTCCCGAAGCCTGTTTTTTTACTGGTATGACGCTTCGGTTATCTTTATTTCCGGGAAATGCCCCGTTCACCCATGTTTATGAAAAATCCGTGCCAAAACACCATTGCTGATAAAAATAAAATAATGACTCTTTGATTCGTAAGGTCTGAAGAGCATGATGAAGGAAAAGACATGTGCGGGGAAGAGACAGCTTGCGGGGGATTTCGGCCAGACGGGTTTTTGACGGCGGCAATTTTTTACCGCAAAGAATGTCGCCTTGCTTTTAAAGCATTTTGAGAGCAGCTGCGCCGGAGATACAGAAACAGAAATCGCCGCATTGCCGGCCGGGAAGATGACAGGCTGGCGGTGCTTTACGGACAACGAGAAAGACCGGGGATTACACCGGCCTCAGAAAGAATAATGCGCTGCCTGATTTCGTGGCTCATTCAGAGACATTTAAAAAGCCGAAGTTGCGTATCATCGCCTGTAAGACCGGGATTGATTGCCGTTATCTTCGCCTTGGTCAAGTTAACCTCCGATTTGCATTTTTCCTGAACATCGGCAGGAGTTTTGCGGCATTGCTGACAAGCCAGATCCAGACTTTCATAAATTTTATGGGCCTCATCATGACCGGCGCTTGCATTTAGGGCCAGAGAAAAGGCAAAAACCGCCAGCAGTAATTTCTTCATATGCTCTCCTTAAACTTTCTGAATATCAGCATTAATCTAAAACGCCTTCACCCTGAAATCAATAGCTGCCATGCCGCGTTGCATGATGTTTCCGGAAAACTTCGGAAGCCGCCCTTTCAGGCCTGCAAATAAACGACCGCATACAACCTTCAGACACAAAAAAGGCCGAGGAATAATCTTCGGCCAAAGAGACAGAGCTTACGCTCAGGAGATAAAAGAATACTGGTGCTATCCGCGGGGATCCTTCAGGGCAGCCTCGGAAGGCTGCCGGAGAAGGAAACCGGATACTTGGAACTGTTACTGCTGCAGGAGAGAAAGCGCAATCTGCGGTCTCTGATTAGCCTGGCTCAGAATGCTCTGGGAGGCCTGCTGCAGAATGTTCTGCTGGGTCATGGCCGCGGTCTCGCTGGCGAAGTCGGCATCACGGATGCGGCTCCGGGCATCGGAGACGTTTTCAGCAACGTTGGTCTGGTTTCTGATGGTGGATTCCAAACGGTTCTGCACGGCGCCCAGCTCGGCTCTCTTGGCATCGATAACCGCAATGAATTTATCCACCACGGCCAAAGCGTTCTGGGAATTGGCCTGAGTGTCAACCAGAAAGACAATTTCCGGTTCGGCATTGAAGGTAACTTCATCCGTTGTTACGCTGTTTGCGGTAACGGTAATGCCGCTGGCGGTATCGGTAACGGAATTGGTGGCGCTGTTAAGAGCGGTTCCGTCCATTTCCACAATGCAGTCCTGAGCCGTCTTATCCGTTGTCCACCCGGATGCGGTGTTAAAATTGGCAAGATCCGCTCCCGTGGCGGTAACTGAAAAGTTTGCATAGTCAGCGCCTGTTATGCCGGAATCCAGGGTGAGCTTGGTGCCGGCGCTGTTGAGAGTGGCCAAAACCCCGAAGCTGTCGGAAGCCGAATTGATTTTATCCACAATAGCCTGCAGAGAATCACCGGCGTCAACGGTTACGGTAAAGGACACCTCGTCACCTCCGGAACCGGCCTTGAAGGTCAGCGTGCCGCCGCTGGCAAAGGGCTGCGATGCGCCGGTAAAGTCATCTCTGGAAACCGCAGCGCTGTCTGCCAGCTGGGTTACCTTGACGGTGTGATCGCCTTCGGTGGTTGTGATGTCCCCCGTTACTGAAAATGCCGGCGGCGTTACTCCGGTGTCCGGCTGGGGCAGAGTTTTGCTGACAGATCCGGCCAGAGTATCCTGTTCCGGGCCGGCGGCGGTGTCGTTGTAAATCTTCATAAACACGTCATCCAGCCGGAAGCCGTCTGAAAGGTCAATGCTGATGATTTCATCATGATTGGCGCCTACCTGAAAATCCGTCAGCCCCTGAATGGACTTATCCAGAATGTGAGTGCCGCCGTAGGTGGTATCATTGCCGATTCTGGTAATTTCCTGACACAGCTGGTTTACCTCCTGCTGAATAGCCTGGCGGTCAGCTTCGGAATTGGTGCCGTTAGCGGACTGGAGAGCCAGGGTGCGGATGCGCTGGTACATGGAGGTCATTTCGTCCATGGCTCCTTCAGCGGTCTGAGCATAGGAAATGCCGTCCTGAGCATTGCGGTTGCCCTGATTAAGACCGTTGATCTGCGAAGTGAGGCGGTTGGAAATCTGAAGGCCGGCAGCATCGTCCTTGGCGCTGTTAATACGAAGACCGGAAGCCAGACGCTTATAGGCGGTATCCAGGGAATTAGTGGCATTGGCCAGGTTGCGGTTGGAATTCAATGACGAAACATTGGTATTTACATATAAAGCCATCTCGTTAATCTCCTAAGCTTGTCTCTGATGGGCTGATAAACTGACAAAAAGGGCATTGGCAAAAAAGCGCTGCCCCGGCGCATCAGCCTTAGTAATAATCAGGGATCCCCCTGCATACCCCTTTATGAAAAAATCGTGCCAATCTGTGCCATCACCTTTCCTGAAAGTTGTCCAAGTCTTTATTTGCAAGCCTTCGTCCTCATCATAAAATTTTTTCCGGAAGGATTTTCCGCCGCCGCGCCAAGGTCATGATTTTGACGGCGGCAGTTTTTTACCGGCCTGAACCAGAGGATCTGCCGCCGCTTCTTCTTTTTCCGCTTCTGCCATCTCCCAGGGGTATTCCGGCGGATAAAGACCGGAAAGCAGGCGGCAGGAACGGGAGGATTAAGGCCGGGAAACGCAATTGCATGGCAAAAGCAAAACTCAGGGAAATGAAATGCATAGGAAGATACCGGAGAGGGAGATACCGGAGATCTGGGAAATGCCCGTTTAAGCATCCCCCGCAAAAAAAGGCCGGAAGCAAAACCGCCGGCCAAAGGGATAGAGCTCAAACGCTCAAGAGAGAAAAATCTGTGATACGGCAGAACCGCTGTCTTTAATAATTATGCCTGTTTGATTAAGCCGCTTTTACTATGCTGTTCTGCGTCCTGCCATATTTGCTATCCCTGGAGCAGGGAAAGCGCAATCTGCGGTCTCTGGTTAGCCTGGCTCAGAATGCTCTGGGAGGCCTGCTGCAGAATGTTCTGCTGGGTCATGTTCGCAGTCTCGGTGGCGAAGTCGGCATCTCTGATGCGGCTCCGGGCATCGGAGACGTTTTCAGAAACGTTGGTCTGGTTTCTGATGGTGGATTCCAGCCGGTTTTGCACGGCGCCCAGCTCGGCTCTTTTGGCATCGATAACCGCCACAAACTTATCCACAATCGCGAGAGTGCTCTGAGAATTGGCCTGAGTGGTTACATCAAAACCGGTGGCAGTCACTGTGCCCAGTGCCGTGATCTCTTCAGGGGTGAGGCTGCTGTCGCCAGACACCACCTGCAGGGTCTGATCCAAGGTAAATCCTGAAGTGAGGTCAATGGCAATGGTCTCATTGGCGTTGGCTCCCACCTGGAATAATGTCTGCGTAGTAATGGAGGCATCCAGAATATGGGTGCCGCCGTAGGTGGTGTCATTGGCAATTCTGGTAATTTCCGTGCAGAGCTGAGTTACCTCCTGCTGAATGGCCTTGCGGTCAGCCTCGGAGTTGGTGCCGTTGGCGGACTGGAGGGCCAGAGTGCGGATACGCTGGTACATGGAGGTCATTTCGTCCATGGCTCCTTCAGCGGTCTGGGCATAGGAGATGCCGTCCTGGGCATTGCGGTTGCCCTGATTAAGGCCGTTGATCTGGGAGGTGAGACGGTTGGAAATCTGGAGGCCGGCGGCGTCATCCTTGGCGCTGTTAATGCGGAGACCGGAAGCCAGACGCTTGTAGGATACGTCCAGAGCATTGGTGGCATTGGCCAGATTGCGATTGGAATTCAGCGATGAAACGTTGGTATTTACATATAAAGCCATTTTTAAATCTCCTAAGCTAATCTATCCTCTGAAGCTTATTATTATTCGCAGTGGCTGCTTCAGCATGGTACAAGAGCCGCCCCGGGGACGGTTCTCTTTTGTTTTTATCTTCGAAATATTCATGCCATAAAGGGAGATTCGGGGTCAAAAAATTTTTCAGGGGTTATGCTGCAAGGCTTTGTGAACTCTTTCCAAAACAGCCTTTCCGCTTGATCAGGACAATAGCTCAGGCCCCGGCGGCTGAATACTGGCATTTATCAGGCGGACACCGGGTGAACCGGCAATTCGGGAGCGGATTTTTGACGGCGGCAATAATTTACCGGCGACAGCGGCAGTAATCCGGGAAATACTGACGGGGAAAGACGGGAGAACTTCGCGAAGTAACGGCAGAATTCGTAACAGAGTCGTTTTTCGATTGTGCCTTTTCAGCTATGATAATGACGGGAAGCAAATTAACAAGCTAGCAAGGAGGCGCTGATTATGGCAAACACCCTGGTGCAATTCAGAACAGATGAAACAGAGAAGCTTGAAGCTATGCGGATCTTAGCAAAACTTGGACTGAGCCTCCCGGAATACCTCAGAATGTGCCTGTCTCGGCTGGTTCAGGAGAAAGCCCTTCCCTTCAGCATGAAACCGGAAAACGAAGACCATGCAGGCAGCATCTGGGCAGGCAACTCCGGAGCTGACAATGCCGGAATCCGGGCATTAAGGAAAGCAAGTCAAATAGCCTTAGAGCACGGGATTCAGGACATGCCCCTTGATGAAATCAATGCTGAAATTGCCAAAGCCCGGAAATAGTCACCAATAAGCTATCGGCATGTTCCGTCTGCCTCTCTGAAATACCCCCGGCAAGGAAGGGGCTTTGCAAAAAAAGCCGGGAGCAAACCGCATCTCATGTTTTTCTTAACGCCCTGCTGCATTTCCGGCGCTGCTCTCACCCTGCTTTTTCTCCCAGAAATCACGGAGCCCGTTAAAGGCCGCCTCGCTAAGCATATGCTCCATGCGGCAGGCATCTCGCTCGGCGATTTTCTGGGACACCCCCAGAAGCTGTTCCAGAAATCCCGTTAACACCACATGCCGGGCATAGATGCTGCGGGCCTTTTCCTCCCCCGCCGGGGTTAAAATGAGGTCGCCCTTTTCCCCGCGGTTCAGAAGGCCCAGATTGGTAAGCACGTCCATGGCCCGGCTGATGGAAGCCCGGGATACCCCCAGAGCCTGAGCGAGGTCGGTGGAACGCACCCTTTTCCCGTCCCGGGACATCATGTAGATATGCTCAATATAGTTTTCCCCGGATTCATTGAGCTCGCCGATTTCCGGGAGGTGGGAGGAATCAATGCCGCTGTCGGCAGGGACATTTTCCCTTTTCAGAAAATTTCTGATGCCCTTGACAGTGCTGGCGCTTACCACATGCTCAACGCGGCAGGCATCGATGTCCGCCTGCTCCGGAGAAATGCCTGCGGCATAAACCAGAAAGGATCTCAGGAGGCGATGGTAGGCGGCCACCTTCCGGGCGACTTTCTTCCCGTCCTCGGTAAGACTGATAAAGCTCCCCTTCTCCAGGGTAACCAGCCCCTTGTCCCGCAGAAGCCCCACGGCCCGGCTCACCGACGGCCGGGACACCTTAAGCTTCCTGGCAATGTCAATGCCTCTGACAAAGGAACCGGAGCCCGATAAAAGCAGAATGGTCTCGAGATAATTTTCTTCAGATTCCGAATCTATATATGTCGCCACCGCTCCTCCTTGATTTTCCGCACTGTGCCAGACACTCATGCCGCCGGAATGCATTAAGGAGTAATGATAGGCAGTCTCCCGAGATAAAGTCAAACATTTGGAGATGCATTTGCCGGCAGCCATAAAAAACCGGCCCGCCCTTCCGAAATTATCTTTACAGAGCTCATGAATTAAAAAAGGCCGCGCCTGTCGGCGCAGCCTCATTTTCATTGCCGGAAATTCCGGCATTTTTTGGGTCTCCTACTTGGTCACCATGACAAAAGGAATTTCCGCGCTCTCGGAGGGGCCCTTCCGGAACATCAGAAACAGGAATACTCCCAGAAGCGCCAGAGCAATGCCGGTCATGATCCCGAAGCCGTACCCGGCAAAGAGCATGGCAAGCTGGTAAACGATAAAGGCAAAACCGTAGCTGAAGCCCAGCTGATACGCAATAGCGTACCAGAAGAGCCGGCCGCCGCCGATTTCCCGGTGGAGGGTGCCTACCGCAGCCACGCAGGGAACGGTAAAGAGGTTAAACAGCACAAAGGACAGAGCTGCCAGAAGTCCGGCCGCGCCCCTCTCGTCGATGTGGAAAATGTTATTGCGCACCTTTTCATAAAGTCCGGTAACTACCTCGTCCTCTTCGCTGTCAATGGCATCCTCTTCGGCTCCGGCAAAGACGCTGAGGGTGCTGACCACCACTTCCTTGGCCGAAAGTCCGGAAACCGTAGCCACCGTAGCCCGGTAATCATCAAAGCCCAGGGGAGCAAATACCACGGACACCGGCTGCGCCACATCCGCCAGGATGCTTTCATCAGGCTCGGAAACGGTATGAATGCCCTCCTCGCTGCTGTAGCCCAGAGAAGACAGGGTCCAGATCACCACGCAGCAGGCAAAAATGATTGTACCGGCTTTTTTGATAAACGCCCGCACCCTCTGATACACCGTAAGGAGCACCACTCTGGGAGCCGGAATATGGTAAAGCGGCATTTCCATCAGCATGGGAGCCGGTGAGCTCTTAAAGTCCTGGAACTTCTGCATTATCAAAGCCGAAATGATAATAATGGCCACGGACGTAAAGTAGATGGCAGCCGGGAACCAGGCATAATCACTGAAGATGGCCGAAGCAAACAGCACAATGATGGGGAGCTTGGCGCTGCAGGGGATCATGGTGGCGGTAAACAGGGTAACCCGTCTCTCGCTTTCCTCGGGCAGGGTGCGCACGGTCATAAGAGCCGGAACACCGCAGCCGGTGCCGATAATGTACGGAATAAAGGCCCGGCCGCTGAGACCGAAGAAATTAAACACCCGATCCAGTAAAAACGCCGCTCTGGTCATATAGCCGCACTCCTCGAGAAGAGCCAGCATCAGGAACAGAATTATCATCTGCGGCACAAAGCCCAGCACCGCTCCCACGCCGCCGACAATGCCGTCGCTCACGAGAGAGGTCATAAGCTCGGAGGCTTCCAGCTTCTCCATCATTTCCGCAGTCCAGGGAATAATCATTTCCCCGAACAGCGTGTCATTGGTCCAGTCGGTCAGGATGCTCCCCAGCCAGGTAACGGAGATGAAGTACACAAAGAACATCACCGCCACAAAAATCACCGGCGCCATGAAGCGGTTCAGCACCACGGCGTCCAGCTTCTCGGTCAGCGTCTTCTTGTGCGGGGCAACCTTAACGTGCCGGGACATGAACTCGGAAATGAAGCCGTAACGCTGCGCGGCCAGAGCCTCGTAAATGCTGCCGCTTCCGGTATCCGCTGCCAGAGAGGCGCGGTGCTTTTCCACCAGTGCGGCCGTCTCCGGGGTCTTGAAGCAGTCATCAGGAATGCCATCTCCCAGAAGAGCGCTGGCAGCCAGAAAGGAGGCTCTCTTTTCATAAGCGGGGGCGATGCCGGCAGTAATCTCTTTTATGGCAGTGACAAATTTCTGGTTTCCGGGACAGAGCGGCGGCAGAGTCTGCCATTCTCCCTTGTTCAGGTATTCCCGGAGCTCCTTTATGCCGTCGCCTCTGGTGGCGCTTACCGGAATCACCCGGCAGCCCAGATCCTTTTCCAGAGCCGGCGCATCAATGCTGATGCCTTCCTTTTCAACATCGTCCCACATATTGAGGAGGAGCAGCATGGGAAGACCCAGCTCCCGGAGCTCCATGCTGAGATACATGCTTCTCTCCAGGGAGGTGGCATCAACGATGTTCACAATGAGATCGCAGCGTCCGTTCAGAAGCTCGTCCCGGGCAATAATTTCCTCGGCGGAAGCGCTGGAAAGAGAATAAATGCCCGGCAGATCCACCATCTGGATACTGCTGCTGTATCTCCCGGTATGACGGGCCACCGTTACTCCGGGATAGTTTCCGGTTCTGACATGCAGATTGCAGAGCCGGTTAAAAAGAGTGCTTTTGCCGCTGTTGGGGTTGCCGATAAACATGACTCTTCTGGCAGCATTGTCCTGAGGAACCTCAGGGCTGTCACAGCAGCACTTGCTATTGGTATTCATGCGGATATTACCTCTACCTCGATGGAGGATGCGTCATGATTTCCGAGAATTATGCTGAATCCTCTGATTCCCACAATTATCGGAGATCCCAGAGTGGCAACATGCTCCAGAGACACCCTGGTACGGGGCAGAAACCCCATTTCATAAAGTCTGCGGGCATGAAGATCACCGGTTTTCACTGCCTTTATCACGGCAGTCTGGCCCGGCTTCAATTCACTGAGCAACATTCCTGATCCTTACAATTTCCTATGGTCATAACATGTCAATGCTTAGCATTTGCTAAATGATGTTAGCAAATGCTAATAACTGGGGGCAATTGTAGCACAAAGTTTCAAATTTTCAAGAAATCCCTTGAAACGGCGGCAAAATATTTCCGGATCTTCCGGAGAAGACCGTCGGAATCGGGAGAATACTGATGCCAGGCCTTATAGAACAAGGGCCGCCGAAAAACAAAGCAAAAAACGGAAGGATTCAAAAACAGGGAGAAAGGAGCAGAGAAGAGCTGAAAAGAAACAGGGAAATGAAGAAAACCGGCAAACGGGAACCGGAAAAATGCGCTTCTGAAACCGAAAGACCGGTCGTCACCGGGCCGGCCCTTTTCCGGAAAAGATGTCAGCGGATGTAATCAAACAGGGTCTCGCCGTGGACGGAGCTAAAGGTCTGCCGGGCCACGTTGAGAGCATTCTGCTCCTGCAAAAGCGCCGCCACTACCTCGTAGACATCAACCTCGCATTCGTTGGCCCGCACCTCGGTTTTAATATCGGAGAGCGCGTCATTGGAGTTTATCACCGCATCAATATTGCTGAGACGGGATCCCACATGACCCAGAGCCAGGTTGACATTTTCCTTGGCGCTGTTCAGGGAGACCTGCCCCATTCTGAGCGCCTGAGCCTTGTCATAGGCGGACACGTTTTCATCCCGAAGCACATCAATAATGGCTGAGAGGGTGTTCAGCGCGTTGTCGTTGGCCGGGGGATCCAGGGAGACCACTGCATTGTTCACTCCGGCCGTCATGGTGATTTCCAGCCCTTTGAAGTTAATAACGCCCTCGGGGGACACTGTGCCGTTCTGCAGCACCTCGCCGCCGCGGCCGGTGATGGTGTAGGCATCTCCGGTCACGGAGATGCTGAGATCATTGCTGTCATAGGCATTGGTATAGCCGTTAACAAAGCTGTTGAATTCATCGCTGTTTTCATAGGACAGCGTCACCCCGGCGGTAGCGGAGGAAGCGGTGCGGCACAGCTGCGCCTTCTCAAATACCGAAAGCCCGCTGTCGGAGGTGGTAAGAGTCACCGAGGGAGATACCTTCACCTGTCTCCGGCCGCCGTCGGCATTGCAGATATACTCCCCGTCGGAGGTTCTGGAAAACGCCGGGATCAGGGACTGATTGCCGCTGAAAATGTATTCGCCGCCGGCGGTTTTGGTATTCATGAGATTGAACAGCATGTCCCGGGTTTCTTCCAGATCCTGAGCCACGGTATTGAAGTTCGCCTGATCGTAGGTGCCGTTAACGCCGGCCTGCATGCTGGTAACGGCATGGAGCATATATTCATAAATGGAGCTCAGGGCGGTTTCCTCCAGATTCAGCTGATCCGCGGCCAGTCCGGCATTTACGGAATACTGCTTATAGCTGGCGATTTCCGCATCCAGCCGGAGCTTGGTGCCCATGCCGGTGGGATTTTCAGAAGCGGTGGCGAACTTGGCTCCGGTGTTATACTGACGATCCAGGGATTCCAGCCGGGCGTTTGAGTTCTGCATATAGCGCACGCTTCTGTCAAAGCTTAAACCTGTAGTTACTCGCATAATATCACCCCAGAGCGCTCAATAATGAATCAAAAACCGTCTGCGACACGGATATTATTCTGGCGCAGGCCTGGTAGCACTGCTGATACCGAACCAGATTGGAGGCCTCCTCGTTGAGATCCACTCCGCTGGACTCCTCGGTAATGGTGAGAGTCTGATCCCTCTTGGCCGTAGCCGCTTCCAGATTGACATTGCTCACGGATATGGTGCTGCCCAAATCGCTGACCATATCGCTGTAGGCCGCGGAAACCGTCTGATTGATCCGTCCCTGCACCAGCTGAGCCTGTTCCAGATTCTGCATCAGGATGCCGTTGGAATTGTCCGCAAAACCGTTGGTATTAAGTTCTATGACAAAGCTGTCGCCGTTTCTGACCGTGCCGGTAATGCTGAAGTCAAAGCCGGGATACGTCCCCGCATCGCCAAACACCAGACTGTCAGGATCGTTAACATCTGAAAGCATATTTGCCAGAATATTGCCGCCCTTTGTAGAAGCAAGAGTCGTGCCAATAATGTTGTCAGAAGCGTCATAAACCTCATAATTTCCGGCGGCGTTTATCACCACCCGTACCGGAGCTCCCGTCGCAAAAACAGCGCCATTAATGCTGTCCGAGGGCGTCATGCTGAAGGCGGAAAGGGCATCGGTGTTAGTCACCCCGTCGATGGAGATGGTGGCATTCCCCAGATTCTGCGAGTCCTCGCTGCCCCTGATAACGCTGGCCAGGGCAAAATCCTCCGGACGGTTGATTTTCAGGGAAAGGTTATAGCTGACATTGGCGGTGGGCTGAATCAGAAATTCATCCCCGGCGGCGGGCACCCCCGAAACCTCTACCTGAAAACCCAGATCCGGAATGGTAATGGTGCCGTTAAGATCATCGACATTCCCCTGGAAGATCTCCGTAAGCTCGCTGCCGTTCTTCTCATTCAGGGTGTAGGTGCCGTCATTGTTGATTTTAATAAGATAGTCCTTGCCGGTGACGTTGCTGGCATAGCCCTCCATAAAGGACATGGTCATGCCGCAGGTGGCGCTTCTGGTGAACACCCGGGTTTCCGGAAGATTAAACAGGGCATCGCCGGCCTTGTTTTCCAGAGTAATGCCGGATTTATTCTGCTTGTTCAGACTGTCTGCCAGAGCCACGGCAACCTTGCCGAGATTCCGCTGCGTTTCCCGGAGTTCATCTCCGGCATCAAAGTATCCCCCCAGCTTGCCGCCTACATCATCGCTGAGCAGGGTGTAGCCGTTGTCGGCGTTATAGGTGAGGCCCAGATGATACTCGGTTTCGTCCAGACTGGAGGGCTCCACCATAATGGTGGCGCAGCCGTCCCCCAGTACCAGGGTCGAGCCGGATGCCATGTTGACATAGCAGGAGCCGTTGGGCTGCTCCACGGTTTTAATGTCAATGATTTCCGAAAGCTCGGTAATAAGATGATCCCGCTGATCCTGCATCTGGAGATAGGCGGCGGAGCTGGTATCGGTGCTGGCCTCCACAATCTGGGAATTAAACTTGTAGATGCTCTGAAGGAGGTCGTTCACCCTGGTGACGGATTCTTCAATCTTGCGGTTATTGGTAAGGTACTGCTCCTGGATATTATTGCCGATGCTGTTCACCCGGTTGGTAAACACCTCAAGATTGCCCATAAGGGAATTTCTGGAGGAAAGCTCAGTGGGGGCGGAGTTAGCGCCCTGGATGGAGGCAAACAGATCCGAGATCACCGGATTAAGCCCGGTGGCATCGCTGGAAAGCATGCTGTCAATGGTGGTAATGGCTTCGGTTTTGGCAGTGTAGTAGCCTACCCGGGCATTGTCTCTTAAAAGCTCTCTTTCGGCATAGGTGTTAAGGATCCGGGAAGTGGTGTTAAAGCCGGCTCCCTGATCCAGAATATTGGTGCGAATTATGGTGCGCTGCCGTGAATAGCCCTCAGTATTAACATTGCTGATGTTATTACTGGTGGTCTGGAGCATGGCCCGTTGAGCAAGAACGCCGCTGGTCCCGATTTTCAGCATGTCCGACATAATTCTCTCTCTCCTGATAGCGTGGCAGATCAGTGTTCAGCCGGGGCGGGGGCCGGGTTTTCCGGAGCTTTATTGTCCGCAGCCTGTCCTGCATAACCGCTGAAGGCGTCATGCCTGTATATTCTTTTAAGTTTCGATGCATAATTCGGGTCAGTTGCGTACCCGGCTTTCTGAATTTCTTCAAAATATTGATCCGGATCACTGCTGACAGAAGCAGCCCGGGC
>JAEEGL017411156.1_pt1 | contig 56512 bp, 52 predicted proteins | sample 9134231 | NCBI WGS metagenome assembly JAEEGL01 (sample SAMN16246548, study PRJNA631951) | gut metagenome | biome: gut microbiome; feature: rumen; material: fiber-attached | host: Bos | place: Iran: Karaj | collected 2018-10
AACCGACGATCCTCTGGAAGTCAGAGTTACTACGGTCGGCAGACCGCTTCCCGGTGTTGAATGTAAAATAATCGATCCCGAAACCGGCGAAGAATGTCCCGACGGTGTTAACGGCGAGTTCGTAGCCCGCGGTTATAACATCATGAAGGGTTACTACAAGATGCCTCAGGCAACAGCTCAGGCAATCGATGCAGACGGATGGCTTCACACAGGCGACCTTGCCTGCAGAACACCCGAAGGCAACTTCAAGATTACGGGCCGTCTGAAAGACATGATCATCCGTGGCGGTGAAAACATTTATCCCAAGGAAATCGAAGAATTCATTTATACATACGATAAAGTAAAAGACGTTCAGGTAATCGGCGTTCCCGACGAAGCACTCGGCGAAGAAATTCTTGCCGCAGTTGTTCCCAAGGAAGGCGAAACAATTACCGAAGAGGAAATCAAGAAATACGTATTCGACCACATGGCTAAGCACAAAGTTCCCAAGTATGTCGATATCGTAGACGGCTTCCCCATGAACGCAGCCGGAAAGATCCTTAAGTATAAGATGCGTGAGGCAGCAGTCGAGAAATACAACCTGAAGAAAGCCGACAGCATTGAAACCGCATAATAATCGGATAGTAAACGAAAGCAAAAAAATATATAGTTACTAAGCATCAAAAAAGCCTGACAATGTCAGGCTTTTTAAAATATTTTTATATTCGCCCTCCCTTCAATAAACTTAATTGAAGAGATATTAGTTAATAATTGACGTTGTCTCTCCGTTTTCGTTGACGGTGAAGTCATGCGGTTTGACGGGTGCGCTGCAGTGAGGGCATTTGTCGTGGAGGCCTACGATGTAGATACCGCCGCAGTAGTCGCATGCTTCCTGGTCCACGAATTTGTCGGGGCAGGGAACTGCGGTGCTGTAACCCTTGTCGCGTCGGGGATTGATATCAAGGCCTAAGATGAAAACACCTGAAATAAACAGGACTATAGCATCAGAGAAAAGAATCATCCAGATGTCAGAATGTTTTTTCATTAACTTAGGCTGGATTGTTTCGAAAGCGTTTATAATAGCTTCGCCACGTGACATTTTACTTTCACGAAGGAAGTTTTTGTGAAGGGTTGTTGTAAATTCAGCGGTTATATTGCTGAAAAGAGGATTGTCAGTATCATCGCCCTGCATGCCTTCCCAGTACCAGTCGTTAAATGAGGGGTCGGGATTTTCAGGTTCTGAATAAGCTATAAGCCAGTGTTTTTCATCTTCAAAAGAATTAACATAGGCATCGTAAGCGTAGTTTTCGAAACTGCCGTACTTTCCTTCCCAGTCCTCGTTGTGAACGGTTAACACAGCCGGGACAACTCCTGTTGTGTCGTAGAATTCTTCTAGTGTTGCCAGCAGTTCTGCGTCGTTGTCGATTACGTTTGCATTATCCGTTATATATATTTTCGTATCAATTCCGTTTGCCTGGATTTTTTTTGGATAATCGGTAAAAAGCCATGACACAGCGACTATACAAAGAGCAGTTAATATAAGAATAAAAATTAATGAGGCAATCTTGGAGCCGGTAGGGTCTTTTCTGTGTATATTATAGTTGGCGTAAACGAAAACCGGTTTGTTTTTTGAGTAATATACATATCTTGTAGCGCCATTAAAAGGACGCGAAGATGCACGTGTTGAAGATCCGCCGCCGGATGAATGAGATGAACGAGAAGAATGTGAACTGTGGTGACTTCCTCCGCCATGAGATCCGCCACCTGAAGAATGAGGCATAGTTTTCTCCCTTCGAAAAATTTTTTCCAAAATTGATTTTACTATGATATTTTATGCAAAACAAGTGATGTATTTTTATGTCTGCTTTTTTTGTCTTTGAATATGTCATTTAATTGTCACTTGACCAGTCGGAAAAGTGCAATTTTTGAGCATTTGTTAACAGAAAATTTATTGTTTATGTTGCCGAAAAAAGGTATAATTACAACACTTAAAGGCAAAAATACTATTGGGGAGGAAAATTTATGGAGAAGAAATCTAAAGCAAGTATTGTTGCGGTTCTTTTGTTTATCGGTATCATATTCGCACTTATGATCGGCGGAGCGCTGATTTTCTTCAGTTTACAGATGAAGTCATTATCCGAAAGCGATGAGGAACTTTATTACGATCATTTGTATGTAATAAGTTCCGATCTTATCAATGCGGACAGAGATTTTTATCAGTCTTCGATGGCTGCTTTACAGTATCATGACATAGCAATGCTGCCGGCAGACATTCCGGCTGAAATGGTTAAGGAGCTTTCCGATACCTATTACGGAGATTACAAGAGCAACAAAGATCAGATACTGGAACGAGTAAATGAAGCCAAAACAATAGCTTCAAAAGAAAAGTCTCTTTTTACCGACACAATTCTCGAAGAGAAAAACTTCAGCCAGTGTTATGATGATTTTATGGCAGCATATACCGAATGGGAAAACTGCTATAATGTTCAGACAGGCGAAGGTGATTATACATTATTTATCCAGAACTTTGAAACAGCAAGAGGATATCTTTCGGAAATGACGGATATTACCGAACAGTGGGCAAAAGATGAAGCTTTAGCTCATCGTAAGCAGATTATGGCGAAGATCATCTTTAGTCTTGTATTGTTTGTTATAATCACTGCAGTTGTTCTTGTTATTGCCGCAATTATTCTTCTTCAGATGAACGCAAGTGTTAAAAACATGGTTAAAGCCGTTAATCTCATGGCATCCGGTGATTTTGTCAAGAAGATTAAAACAGACAGCCCTTTCAATGAATTTTACAGCATACAGTTTTCACTTGAAGACATGCGCCGCCGTCTGCAGGAATCCCTTTCGGATGTTGTTCTCTGTGCAGACTCTGTAAATGACAAAGCAGACAATACCAAATCAAGCATCAATGTATCCGAAGAAAATACAGGAAATATTTCACTTGCAGTTAACGAACTTGCAGAAGGTGCAATGTCCATGGCAGAGGATGTTCAGACTACAGCCACATTAACAAATGCAATCGGTGAAAGCATTGATAAGGTTAACGATACAGCAAGAGAAAACCTCGTTAAGGTTGATGAACTTTACAGCAATTCCGTTCAGCTTCAGAAAGAACTCAAAGAACTTCAGAAAGCCGATCTGGATACCAATAATAAGGCAGGTCAGGTAGCTGAATCTGCAGAAGCTACAGCAAGACTTGTAGAAGAAATAAGCAAAGCGGCAGAAGGAATCATTTCCATCGCAAGCCAGACCAACCTTCTTGCACTTAATGCATCTATCGAAGCTGCTCGTGCGGGTGAAGCAGGAAAAGGTTTTGCGGTTGTAGCCGACAACATTAAAGCGCTTGCCGAAGAATCCAACAACATGGCAGGCGAGATCACTCAGGTAATCGGAAGAATCACGCAGTACTCCAACGAGAACAAGGTTCTTACCAACAGCATTAAGGAAGCTACAAATGTTGAAGTTGAAGCACTCGAGAAGATGAGTGAATCCTTTGACAAAATGCTTGTATTACTCAGTGAAGCAGAAAGCGGCAACAAGGATATCGCAGGTCTTGTCAAGCTTATGGCAGAAGACAAAGAGAAAATCCTTATGTCGGTTGAATCACTTTCAAGTATTTCGCAGGAATACGCAGCATCAACAGAAGAAACAAGTGCATCCATCATGGAACTCAATTCAAACATGTCCGGCGTAGTCGGAGAAGCAGACGATTTGAGCAGCATTTCTTCCAAGTTAAAGCAGAACGTTTCCTTCTTCAAAGTTCAGTAATCAAGAGGACAGGGGTGGTTCTCACATAATAAGACGCGGCAGGGCATATAACCTCTGCCGCGTATTTTATGCGCAGGGGTGTGTATGGTAGTTTTCCGACTTCGTCGGACACACCCCGCGCGGCGTGCAGGGAGGCCTGCATCATCCCAGTACGATAATTATTTGCATGGTTATGCATGGAAATTTTTACATTTTAAATCTAAATTTTGTCTGTAAATATAGTGAATTTAATCAGTATAAATGAATAAAATATTATGATAAATTAATAAGGCGTGCTAAAAGTCTTTTGCAAAATACGGCTGTACGCCAAATGATTTAAGAGGAGGTAAACATGAAAGTAACGGCTAAGAATCCTATAATGCCGGGATTTTATCCCGACCCTTCCATATGTGCAGTAGGAGACGATTATTATCTTTGCAATTCCACGTTTTCCTATGTACCGGGCCTTTCGCTCATGCACAGCAAGGATCTTGCTCACTGGGAGCAGATCGGAAATGTACTTACAAGACATTCCCAGATCCCGCTTGAAGGCGCAGATCATTCGCAGGGACTTTTCGCGCCGACGATCAGATATTATAAAGGAACGTTTTATGTTATTTGTACCAATGTTACTCACGGAGGCAACTTCATAGTAACAGCCGAGAACCCCGAAGGACCCTGGTCGGAGCCTCATTATCTCGAAGATGCCGACGGTATCGACCCTTCACTTTTCTTTGACGATGACGGAAGATGCTACTATATCGGAACACATCCCAATCCCGACGGAGTTAAGTATAACGGAGACTGGTATATATATATCAGTGAAGTCGATCTTGAAAACTGGAAACTGATCGGCGAAAAGAAGAATGTCTGGAACGGTGCACTCAAAGGCTGTATCTGGCCCGAGGGACCGCATATCTATAAAGAAAACGGATATTATTACATCATGCATGCAGAGGGCGGCACAGGTCCCGAGCATTCCGTTATGATCTGCAGAAGCAAGGATATTTTCGGACCTTATGTCGGAAATCCCAAGAATCCCATTCTTACGCACAGACATCTCGGAAATGATTATCCGATCAAATATGTCGGACACGGCGATATCATCAAAACACCCAATAATGAGTGGTTCATGACGGTTCTTGCGGTAAGACCGCTTAACAGATTTACGACCATGGGAAGAGAAACCTTCCTTTGCAAATTTATCTGGGAAGAGGACTGGCCCGTGGTTAATCCGGGAGTCGGAATGCTTACCGATGAAGTTGAAATCGACCTTCCCGAATGGGATCCCGTAAAAGATCCGAATTCGTACACGTCAAGAACAAAAGGAAAAACAACTCTTCCCGGTACGGACAAGGATTATAATTTCGCTGACATGAAAGAACTCGGAGATGAATTCCTTTTCTTAAGAAATTATCCGGACGACTTATATAAACTGGATGAAAACGGTATTTCATTAAAGCTTCAGGCAGAGGATATCAAAGCTGTTGCATCGCCTTCATTTGTAGCGATAAGACAGCAGCATCACTATTTCGAGAGCACAACAGAGGTTGACACATCCTTCCTTTCTGTAAGCGAAAGTGCAGGACTTGTTCTTCTTCAGAACAACCTTTACAACCTTCGTGTTGAAATCGATGGTACGAAATGCAATATGATTATCTGCAAAAACGGTGAAGACAAAATTGTCGGAAGCGCACCTCTTTCGAATATTGCGAAAGACGGAATCGTTAAGCTTACAATCAGAGTTGAAGGTCTTAATACCAAAGGCTACGCCGGAGATGAGTTCCTCGGTGAAGCAGAGGTTTCAAATCTGTCAACTGAAATTGCGGGCGGTTTCGTGGGATGCTGCATAGGTCTTTATGCTTCGGGCAACGGCAAAACCGGTAATTACGTAAGCTTTAAGAATCTTACCTATAAAGCACTTAAATAAGCCAGCTTCATTTTCATTTATTCCCAATATATAAAGGGCCTTTTCGATAGATTATTGTGAGGTGTTTCAAAAAGTCAGAAATTTATCTGACTCTTGGAAGCCGAACATTTTCTGTTTCGAAAGGTTCTTTTTATATGCAAAAAATTGTGATATAGTGAAAGGCAGGGGGGGATTCTGATTTCAGAAAAATTCTGTTATTTTCCCATCTTTAAAATATTTATATAAGACCTTCACATAAAAAGCTTTTTTCGATTAAGAAAAAGTTTTTTTGCTGACCGGTTTAATGCTTCAAATTACGGAAAGAGGTGCATCACATGTTAAAATCCATCAGAAAGATTATTAAGAAAGGAAAATTAGCCATTATTCCGATGGTCACGTTTTCAATGGTCCTGTCGGTAATGAGTCCGTATGTTCACGCAGAGGAACCTTATTCGGCAATATCCGGGGAAATCATTGAAGAAGTTCAGGAAGAAAATCTTCAGGATGAAGAAATCGGGACTTTGAATGTGAACGAAGGGGAGGATCTGTCCTTAAGCAGAGGGGAAGATGAAGAAAGAATATTGGTTTCATCTTTTAGTCAGGATTATACAATTCCCGGAAACGAAAATCCGGATGAAATGCTTAACGCATATATTGAAAAAAAGATTGATCAGTTACAGAATCCCGTTTACATGGCTTCAGATTTTGCAGGAAATAATCTGGAAGGGGCAAACAGAGTTTTCTATAATCTGATCAAAAGAAAGATAACAGGTATCGTTTATGGCGGAGACACTGACGTTCTCGTGCATATCGGTTATTCGGATCTGGGATTGGAAAAAAAATACTATTCTGCAGCTGAATTGGGAATTGATAAAATAACAAATGAAAACCAAAACATTACAGAAGAGGCAGACGAAGCAATTTTGCACAAATACGGATTCGACAGTCTGGATTTGGAAAGTGTAATGACAGCAGTAAAAGCTGACTGTCCTCTTGAAACGTTCTGGATGGGACTGGATGTGAATTTTGATTATTTTTATAGTGTCGGTTTTGGGGATACTGTGGTAATTGGACTTGATCAAATTGAAGTTTGTTTAAGTATTAATTCATCATACAGAAACAGTGATGGAGCTTTTGATTCCCGGAAAATGCAGAGCATTCAGACAGCGATTATGAATATTGATGACATTCTTGATACGGCAAAGAATAAAAACGACAGGGATAAAATGGATTATTACAGGGATAAAATCTGTCAGGTAACGGAATACAATCATCCTGCAGCACAATGGGATAAGAGTATGTATGGCGATCCCTGGCAGTTAATCTATGTATTTGACGGTGATGAAAGTACAAACGTTGTATGTGAAGGATACAGCAAGGCATTCAAGCTTCTTTGCAGCCATACTGCTTTTGCTTCGCAGAATATAAATTGCTATATTGTAACCGGAGATTTTGAATCCGGTAACACATACGGAAAGCATATGTGGAATGTTGTTCACTGGAATGACGGAATTAATTATCTTGTAGATATCACCAATTACGATTCAACGAGGATGGAAGTATTTTATTTCTGCGACAGTTCACAGGTTACAGAGCTGAATCCCGGAGTTGCTTACAGGCTGAATTCTCAGAACAGTACTTTTACTTATACCTATGATGAAGATACTCTTTCAGTGTATGATCCTGCGGATTTGTGTATTTCCGATTCATCCCAAAATCATGTTTCAGACAATATAAGCATAAGTTATGACATGAATGTTTATGCTGAAATACCGACAGAGTTTCACGTTGCAAAAAACGGAAGCGGAACCGATGTTCAGATAAATCTTGTTTCTGTTAAAGAAGGAAATAATGAATATACGGGCAGTGAATTGATTCAAAGATATAATTATGAATCGGATACAACCGGTGAAATAAAAATCACCTTCCCGACCACAGGAACATATGAACTGAAATTCGAAGTTAATCCGGATAATCCGCAGTATAAAACAATAACGGTTAATGTTTTAAACGCAAGAAAATGCAAAGTAACATTTTTACAGGAAGAAGGAAACTATACAGATATTTTTGCTGAAAAAGAAGTCATTGCGAATCATCAATACGGTGATTTACCTATGATTCCAAATATTTATGGATTTTCATTGATGGGATGGAAAGATGAGAATGGCCATGAAATAACAGGAAGTGACATATGCACCGGAGATATTGTTTTGATTCCGATATGGCTGAATTTCTATCCTACAGTAGAGTATAAAGTTATGCATTATAAGCAGAAACTTGACGGAACTTACGATAAATTACCTAATGATACAGAAACCTTTTCCGCAGATATCGGAACGACAGTAACACCGAGTGTTAAGAGCTATACCGGTTTTAAAGCACCATCAGCAGAAAACGTGCAGATAAAATCAAACGAACCTACATATATAAGATATTATTATGAGAGGAACAGTTATACATTAACATGGGATTTAGACGGAGGAGAAATTCTGGGAAGCAATTATACCTCCGGAAGTACGAAATATGAAAAGATTATAAGCGAACCTAATGTAGTTAAAGAGGGATATACTTTCGACGGATGGGATAAAGAAGTACCCTTTGTTATGCCTGCAGAGAATCTGACAATAAAAGCAAAGTGGATACCCAAAGATGATACAGTATATGTAGTAAAACATTATAAGCAGAAACTTGACGGAACATACAAAACAAATCCCGATGATATTGATTATTTCACAGGTACAACCGATCAAAAAGTAACGCCGGATGTAAATAGCTATACGGGATTCGGTGTGCCTGCAGCCAAGACAGCCAAGATAAAGGGAGACGGGTCTACTGTTGTAAAATACCTTTATCCAAGAAACAGCTATACATTGACATGGGACTTTGACGGAGGAAGTGCAAGCGGCGAGTATACAACAGGAAAAGTTAAATATCAGCAGGCTATAACTGCACCTGTTCCTGTTAAAAAAGGTTATACATTTGATGGATGGAGCGTATCCGTACCTTCCAAAATGCCTGCGAAGAATATTACAGTCAAGGCAGTCTGGAAAGCCAATTATGCAACCGTAACATTTAATGTAAACGGCGGAAAAGCACTTGCTGAAAAAACAATAGCCGTACAGGAATTTACTGCTTTTGGTGATCTTCCCAAAACAACCAGAACAGGTTATACATTTACCGGATGGTATACGGCGAAAAGCGGCGGAACAAAGGTTATTGCCGAAACAGTCTGCGAAGGCGATATAACCCTTTATGCACACTGGAAGGCAAAGACAAATACAAAGTATACGGTTGAACATTACAAGCAGAAGCTTGACGGAACTTATACTGCAAAACCCGGTGAAATCGATAAATTAACCGGAACAACAAATACAAAAGTTACACCTGAAGTTAAGACTTATGAAGGCTTTACTTCACCTGCAACAAAGACAGCTAAGATTAAGGCTGACGGTACACTTGTGGTTCAGTATTTCTATGAAAGAAATTCATATACATTAACATGGAATTTCACAGGCGGAAGCGCTACGGGAAGTTACACAGAAGGTGAAGTAAAATACGGTGCAAAAATTAAAGCGCCTGTACCCACAAGAACAGGATATTTATTCAACGGATGGAAAATGGAAGTTCCCAAAACGATGCCTGCAAAGAATCTTTCTATTAAGGCAACATGGAAAGCATCTGCAGATACGAAGTATACGGTAGAGCATTACAAACAGAAACTTGACGGAACGTATGCTGCAAAAGCAAGTGAAACTGAATCGCTTACAGGAACGACTAATTCAAAAGTTACTCCTGCAGTTAAGGAATACAAAGGCTTTACTGCACCTGAAGTTCAGACTGTAAAGATCAGTGCAGACGGGACACTTGTTGTTAAGTATTACTACACAAGAAACAGTTACAAACTTACATGGGACTTTGTAGGCGGTTCAGCCAAGGGAAGTTATACAAAAGGAACAGTTAAGTATGGCACGAAGATTACTGCACCTGTTCCCACGAAAGACGGCTATGTCTTCACGGGCTGGGATAAAACAGTTCCTTCAACAATGCCAGCAAACGATGTAACCTACAAGGCTAAATGGAGAAAGCTTACACAGGAAGAGAATGTTAAGAATTTCGTTGAAAGATTCTATACAATCATTCTCGAAAGACCTGCTGAGGCAGCAGGACTTAAAGACTGGACGAACAGACTGATCGGTAAGACGGCAACAGGTGCAGAGGTAGCAGCAGGCTTCATCAACAGCGGCGAATTCCAGAATAAGAAAATGACCGACGAAGAATATGTAACCAAGCTTTACCGTGCATTCTTCGACAGAGAGCCCGATAAAGACGGCTACAACGGATGGCTCAGAGAGCTTAAGAATGGAAAGACAAGAGATGACGTATTGAGAGGATTTATTAATTCACCTGAGTTTAATAATCTTTGCAAGAAGTATGGTATTAATGCCGGAAGTTATTAATTTAATTCAGCATTTTTAACAGAAGTACGGAATCAACACCGGAAATTAAAAATATTGTTGCTGTATTCGGGGCGGTTTCGGACCTTGTTCTGAAACCGCCTTCATATAACGGTAGACTTTAAGTTATGAAAATATCTGATGAGGAGGTAAATAAATGAATATGAAAAAGAAACGAAATCTGATTGGTTTTCTAATGGTATTTATGCTGATTGCATTAATGTCCGTTTTTGGAATGCCGATGATGGCAAAAGCTGCTCCTGCAGCGCATTCCGGTCATGCCGCACATTTTCTGGGTGATTCCAGTCATATAGGATGGACAGAAATAAAAAATCAAAATGATCTGATAAAACTGGGTGAAACAGGAGGATGCGGATATCTTACTTCTGATATTGTATTAACGAGCGGAAGTATATGTGTTTACGAAGACAAAAGAGTATATCTTTGTCTTAACGGATACAGTATAAGCGTGGTTACCGGTAACGGTGCATTTTTGATAGATACCAATGCAAAATTTATATTATATGATGAAGTGGGAAATACCGGAAAGATCATCGGTTTGGAAGATGCTCGGGTATCCGCTGTATGGGTAGCGGGCGGAGATTTTACAATGAAAGGCGGAACGATCACAGGAAATCATGCTGTTGAAGGAGGCGGTGTAAAAGTATCTGACAACGGTGTATTCACCATGGATGGTGGAAAGATAACCGAAAACAGTGTAGAATGGGCCGGAGGCGGCGTTGCTGTCATGAGTGATACATCAACTTTCACACTTAATGGAGGTGAAATATCCGAAAATACAGCTTGTGGAGACGTAGGTATCGGAGGCGGAGTATTTATTGGCAACGGAGCCTTTATAATGAACGGTGGAACGATTACAGGCAATCATTCTATTGAAGGAGGCGGCGGAGTTTATCTTACAGACGGAACAATTACAATGAACGCAGGAGAGATCTCTGAAAACGTCACAAATTCATACGGAGGCGGCGGAGTTTATACTCAGGGAGCTTTGTCATGAAAGACGGGCTTATTACCGGAAATGCGGTTGCCGAAAACGGTTATGGCGGTGGAGTAGCAAGTTCAGATATATTTACGATGGATGGCGGCTGTATCACACATAACTACGCACATGAAGGCGGTGGAGTGAATTCTATCGGAACATTTACGATGAATGACGGAAATATTTCCGAAAATGAATCAAATAAAGGAGGCGGGATATATAATTGGCAGGGAACTTTAAATCTGGAAGGCGGTGATATTAAAGGTAACTTTGCCTCATCTATCGGCGGCGGAGTGCATAACGAATACGGAATATTTAAAATGAACGGCGGAAACATATCACAGAATACCAGTTCTCTATTTGGAGGCGGGGTCTGTAACTTGGGAGATTTTACAATGACGTCCGGAACTGTTTCAGAGAATATATCCGAATTGGGCGGAGGATTATATTCCGGAGATAGTTTTTTTACCATAAAAGGCGGAAAATTCTCAGGAAATATGATGGTCGAAAAAAATAGTAACGGAGTATATGTTAAAAGCAGCGGAATAATATACGGAGGAACGGTAGAAGACGAAATACTTATAGACAATGTTTTTCATTCGATGACATTTGAGCCGAATTACGGGACAGCAAAGAATATTGTTCAGTACGCACCTTCCGGTAAAAGTGTAAAGATGCATGAAAACAGTTTCAAAAGAAGCGGATTTTCCTTTATAAACTGGAATACCGAAGCAGACGGAAGCGGTCAGTCATATCCAGACTGCGATGAAATTACTTTGGAAAATGATATCCGATTATATGCTCAGTGGAAGAATCCGGAAAAAACGCCGTATAAAGTAGAACACTACAAGCAGAAACTTGACGGAACTTACACAAAAAAAGCAAGCGAAACCGAGACATTTATCGGAAAGGCAAATACCAGGATTGAACCTGAAGTAAAGACTTATAAAGGTTTTACTTCACCTGAACCCAAGAGGGTAAAGATCAAAGAAGACGGAACAACGGTTGTAAAATATTATTACACCAGAAACAGTTATACATTAACATGGGATTTCTCCGGAGGAAAAGCTGAAGGAGAATATACTAAAGGATCTGTAAAATACGGGGCACCCATAACTATCCCCGAACCTTCAAGAAAAGGCTATGTTTTCAAGGGATGGAACATCGAAGTTCCCGCCAAAATGCCTGCAAACAATCTTACGGTCAAGGCAGTTTGGAAATATGCTACGGATACGCCTTATAAGGTAGAACATTACAGACAGAAACTTGACGGTACATATCCTGCAAGTGCAAATGAAACAGAAACATTTAAAGGAAAAACAAATTCCAATGTAACCCCTGAGGTTAAGACATATAAAGGATTTACGGCGCCTGCAACTCAGACATTAAAGATAAAAGCAGACGGTTCACTTACGGTTAAATATTATTACACAAGAAACACTTATAAACTTACATGGGATTTTGCAGGAGGAAGCGCAAGCGGAAGATATACAAAAGGGAATGTCAAATACGGCGCTACGATAATTGTTCCCACACCTGTAAGGGACGGCTATAAGTTTAACGGTTGGGATAAAGTTGTTTCTGCAAAGATGCCTGCCTCAGATGTAACTTATAAAGCTAAATGGAGAAAACTTTCTCAAGAAGAAAAGGTCAAAAAATTTGTAGAAAGATTTTATACCACGATTCTCGACAGACCTGCTGAAGCAGCCGGACTTAACGATTGGACGAACAGACTGATCAGCAAACAGGCGACGGGTGCTGATGTAGCAGCAGGCTTCATAAACAGTGGCGAATTCCAGAAGAAGAAAATGAATGACGAAGAATACGTGACCAGATTATATCGCGCATTCTTTGACAGAGAACCCGATCAGGAAGGCTACAATAACTGGCTTCGTGAGCTCAAGAACGGAAAGACCAGAGATGACGTACTTAGAGGATTTATAAATTCACCTGAGTTTAATAATCTTTGCAAGAAGTACGGAATCAACACCGGAAGTTACTAAAAATGTAAATAATCATGTGTTCTGTGAAGATTTGAAAAATTATGCTGACGGAAGACCTTTGAAACATCTGATAGACAGGAACAGAGGGTATTAAGAGAAAGGTACATAAATATGAAAATATATGATATATCACAGGAAGTTTTCGGATGTAAGGTTTTTCCCGGAGATCCTTCGCCTGTAAAAGAAAGAGTTATGAAAATCAGCGAGGGTGCAATCTGCAATCTGACCGAGTTTCATATGTGTGCGCACAACGGAACACATGTTGATGCGCCGAACCATTTCATTGATTCCGGAAAGACAATCGATCAGGTTGATATGGATAAGTTTATCGGTTATGCATACGTGGCCGGGCATGAAGGCGATATCAGTGTCGAGGATATTGAAGCCATTATAAAAAAGGCTAAAGAAGCAGACGTTGAGGCAGCAAAAAGAATCCTGGTAAAAGGAAATGCAACCTTGACCGAGGAGGCTTCGAAAGTTCTTGCAAAAGAAGGAATAAAACTTTTCGGAAACGAGTCTCAGACAGTAGGACCCGAAGATGCGCCCATGGCGGTTCATCTTGTAATGCTCGGCGCCGAAATCGTTTTGCTTGAAGGAATCAGACTCGGCGAGGTTCCCGAAGGTGTTTATCTTCTGAACTGTGCACCGATTAATCTCGGCGGTTCGGACGGGGCTCCCTGCAGAGCAACATTACTGAGTTTATAAATTTGAGGATACGGTATTGGACGAAAAATTCAGCGAAAAAGAAAAAAATTACGGTGAAGCCGGAAGTTTGGGCAAAGAAGCAAATGATAATACAAAAGTAAATTCGGCCAGCGAAACAAATGAGAACTCTATAGTAAAGTCGGGCAGCGAAACAAATGCAGGCAGAGGATCAGAGACAGATAATGTATCAAATCAAAGTTCGTCTTCAAACCGGACTGAATATTTTTATTTAGGTAAACTCGGAAAAATCACGAACTTCAGACTGGCTATGTTTATTTTCGGTGGTTTTACTATGATTGCCGGGGTGAATATTTTTGCAACCAGTTTATTCCACATTTTGGATTCTGTGGAAGAGCTGATTTTTAGTCTGATTTTGCTTGGTTTTTCTTCAATATTTTTATTTGCCGCATTTTTACCGGTGCTTCCTTTAAACACACAGATAAAAGAAAAAATCAAAGAATTCATTGAAAATTTCATAGATTACAGTGTGTTGTACGGAAGTGATGAGGATGAAAACGAACCGGTTGAAAATTCAAACGAAAATGAAGATTTGGTTTCGATTAATTTATCCGATTCTTCAGAAGAAAATCTCGTTTCAATAAATATTGATGACTCAGCAGAAGAAAAATATGTTTCGATAAATATAGACCAATCAGCAGGAGGAAATCTTGTTTCGAAAAATTTAGATGAATCTTCAGGAGAAAATCAGGATTCGAAAAAAGAATCGGTGGAAGAATTAATCGGAATTTTGAGAAAAGCACAGGAATCCAAAGCAGAAACCTCAGAGGATTCTGTAAGAACAAACGAAACTAAGGAAGAAACAAAAGAAGCCTCAATAAATACAAATGATATAAAAGAAGAAATTATAGAATCATCGACAAATAAAATTGTTGAAAAAGTTACTGAGACCTCAGAGGCAGAGATTACAAAATTTACCATGAGGGATTGCCTCAAACAGCAGACCACTCATTATTCTTCGGAAGAACCTTTCCTTATGGGTATCGGAGAGGGGAATGCATTGTTCCTTTTACACTATCATGACAAAGCGTTTTTCCTTTACAAAGTTGCAGTAATTGACGGCGGAAAACTTGTTGTTATTTATGATTACCGTAAAAGAGGCATGTCTTTTGTAACCGCTTTTAACTGTGAGTATGAGAAAAACGGCATGAAGATTCATGTTCAGACCGCAACGGGCGATGAGGCTGATTTTGAAATTCAAAGAAAAGTCGAATTAAAGGGTAACGGATTCAGGATAAGTCACGATCAGGAAAAGGAATTTGCAGGATTTTCCAACAACGTTCCTGCTTACATAGAATGGGCATACAAAAATACTGAATTTAAGGAACAGCAGGAAAACAAGCTTTCGGACAAAGAACTCAAGGAATTTGTTAAGAATCTTGATCCCGAGGTGATTGCCCAATTTGCGCTTCCGGCCAAGAACGGCAAAAAGGAAGAAGCGATAAAAGAATGTGTCCGATTAACCGGACTCGGTCTTGAGAACTGCAAGCGAATCATGGATTTGAAGATGTATTATTTTTAAAAGAAAGAGAAAAGTATTTTAGATGTATTATTTCTAAAGGAAAAGCAATATATACTTGAAGATGTATTATTTCTAGAAGAAAGAGATAAGTATTTTAGATGCATTATTTCTAAAAGAAAAAATATATATTTGAAGAAATAATATTTCTAATAGAAATAGACAAATAAATGAGTGTTTATTACGCTGGGACAGTTTGTAAATTTACAGACTGTCCCAGAATTTATTTTCGAATTCCGCACATTTCTTGAAGATTTCTTTTACGGTTTCGATTTCGATTTCGGATTTGCCTTCGCTTATTTTGTCGGTAAGTTCAATCCATTTTTCATTTACTTCAATGTAGCTTTGACCGGTGTATGCTTCGAACCAGTCTTTATAAGGGGATTTGCATATATCATCAGCATATTTTTTCATATCGTTTTCACTGATATATGCATAGACCCATGAACACTGGAGAAGTGCGCTGAAACTGGCAAACAGTCCGTATTCTTTAAGACATGATTTCATATATGCGGCATAGTCCGCGATGACTTCCTTCATATGAGAAGAGGATAGTTCTTCGTCGGTAATTCCGATTTTTTTCATGTTGGGAATGTGTACCCTGTAAAGTTCGTTCTGTGTTCCTGTTATGATACGGCTTATAAAAGAGGTCATTTCTTCCGTGTCGGAAAGTTCTTTTGTTGCATTCAGAATCTCAATATATTCTTTCAGATAAAGGTAATCCTGAATCATATAATTTCTGAAACGTTCTGTGCTTAAAGTTCCCTTCGCCATCTGAATGACGAAATCTTTTTCACATGCTTCATCCCAGATTTTTTTTGTATCTTTAAACAGGATTTCTGACAGTTTCATTGCTTTTCTCCGTTTTTTTATTAGTTCTTTTCTGCGATTATTGCCACATATCCGCCGCTCTTGTAACCTTCGATAACCTCTTCGGGTTCTTCGTTGGTATAAAGAGGATTCTTTACGAGCGTCTGGTAGTATGAGAAATTTTCGATTCCGAGTTCTTTTAATACATTAATCTTTTCCTCTGTTGTATGCCATACACCGGATGATGCAAGTGCGAGAGGATAGGGAAGTTCGGGCATTGCGCCTTTAAGATATTCATGATCGTAAGTGTTAAGGCTTTTGCCTAAAAGATACATGAATCCGAAAGCGCTTTCCTTGGGAACGTCGAGAAGAATGAGTCTGCCGTCTTTTTTGAGAGCGCGAAGGCACTTTGCGTAAACGGGTGACAAATCCTCCATGTAACTCGAGCTTCCGTTAAAATATATGATATCATATTTTGCTTCGGGCAAATCCACATCTTCGATAAGTCCGATTTTGATTACGTTGATGCCACGTTTTTCGGCTATCTTTGCCATATCTTCCGAAGGCTCGATGCCTTCGATATTGGAACTGTCGATATAACTTTCGAACAGGCCGCTACCGCATCCTACCGACAAAAGTTTCTTGCCGGAAATATCTCCGAGAACTTTTTCAAAAAGTCTTAACTCGCTTGTAAAAAGCCTGTCGTTTTTCATGAACCACTCATCGTATTTATCAGCATATCCGTCAAATTTCTGTTTTTCCATTTTTTAGTCTCCTTAAATTTAGTTAATTGCAGAATATATCTAACTGTTTGGTAAGTTTTAAAATATTAAAGATGCAGCAGACGGTTTTTCCTGATTAATCAGGTAAAGATGCTGCAAACCGGATTTTATTAAAGCAATGTATAGCAGTGAGCCAGAGGGCCGCTTCCTTTTCCGAGGTCGAGCATTGCGGCAAGCGCGCCGGAAATATAATCTTTTGCGTTTTTAACTGCGTCATCGAGATTCTGACCTTTGGCCAGGTTGGAAGCTATGGCACTCGAAAGAGTACAGCCTGTTCCGTGGGTGTTGGGATTGTCGATTCTTTTTCCTTTAAACCAGACATATCCGCCGTCACGGTAAAGAAGATCGTTCGCGTCATTTATCTGATGGCCGCCTTTTAAGAGAACATTGCAGTTGTATTTTTCATAAATCAATTTGGCTGCGGCGATCATGTCTTCTTCGTTTTCGATGGTCATTTCCGACAAAACTTCCGCTTCGGGGATATTCGGTGTGATGACTGTCGCAAGGGGAAGAAGTTCGCTTTTTAAAGTATCGATTGCTTCGTCGCTTATAAGTTTGGCTCCGCTTGTTGCAACCATTACGGGATCGACAACGATGTTTTTCGCATTGTACTTTTTAAGCGTGGAGGAAATTGTTTTGATGAGTTCACCGGATGATACCATTCCTGTTTTGATGGCATCGGGATAGATATCCGTAAATATTGCTTCGAGCTGCAGGGATAAAAATTCCGGCGTTACCTCCATTATTCCTGTAACGCCGGTAGTATTCTGTGCAGTTAAAGCCGTGATGGCTGACATGGCATAAACGCCGTTAGCCGTCATGGTCTTGATATCTGCCTGTATACCGGCGCCTCCGCTGGAATCGCTTCCGGCGATTGTTAATGCTGTGTTCATAGTCGTTACCTTCTTTCTTTGAATTTCTTTTAGCATTAATTTTTTATAGCGATATAAGGTGGTGCCCCCGATATACCGCTTATTGTGAAAGACATTATTATAAAAATAATGATATTTCTTTTATGATGAAGTTAAGGTGCTGCTGATTTTTTCAAGCTCTGTTAAATTCGTGAGATAAATATCAGCAGTGTTTTTAAGACCGTCCTGATTGCTTTCGCCTTTGGAATCGTATACGCCGATGCTTACGAAGCCTGCGTTTTTGGCGGTTTTCAAAGCATAGAGTGAATCTTCGAAAACAATGGTTTCTTCGGGTTTTGTGCCGAGGAAATCAGCAGCAAGATTATATATGTCGGGAGAATGCTTGCTGACTCCGACCTCGCCTGTCGTAAAGATTTTGTCGATGAATTCAAGAAGTCCGTTTCTTGATAAGGCTTTTTCGACATGCTCCCTCGGACTTGAAGTCGCGGCGGTCATTTGAATGTTTCGCTCTTTCAGATATTCCAGAAGTTCCTTCGAACCAGGTTTGCAAAGCACTTCGTCAAAATAAAAAGTTTCAAGCATTTTGCCGATTCCTTCGACGATTTTTTCGGTTTTCATGTTTAGGGAATAATGCTCGTTGAGGTAATCAGCCCCCTGTTCCATGCTCATGGAAAAAAGTATAACATTCAATCCTTCTTCGGGAACTTTGCCGAGGCTTCTAAGATACCTTGCGCCAAGGTCATCCCATATTCCCATGGAATCGAGCAGTACTCCGTCTATATCAAATATTGCGCCCTTAATCATTCTGGTTTTCTCCTGCCGGATTGGTTGTTTAAAAAAGTGTGTACATACCCGGAGTGTCGTACACGTTTTTTGAGTTCTTTGGTTTATTTATTATGAGAGTTTTTTCAGCCGTTCTTTTGAGCTTTTTTCAGCTGTTTTATTTTGCTTCAACCGTACGTATGGTTTCAGCTTTCAGATCTTCGGTTGCTTTTTTAATATCTTTTGCAGCATAAATGGCGCTGATTACAGCAACACCGACGATGCCGCTTCCCGCGAGTTTATTTACATTGCTCTCGTTTATTCCGCCGATTGCGATTACGGGAATTGATACCGCTTCACAGATTGCTTTCAGGGTTTCGTAAGAAACATCCGCTGCGTCGTCTTTGGAACCTGTGGGGAAAACAGCTCCGACGCCAAGATAGTCGGCGCCTCTTTTTTCTGCAAGAACTGCCTGTTCAACGTTTTCGGCTGAAACACCGATTATCTTGTCGGGGCCGAGTTTCGCACGAACGTCGCCTGCTTCCATATCGCTTTGTCCGACGTGAACCCCGTCGGCATCCATGGCGATTGCGATATCAACATTATCGTTGATTACAAAAGGAACGTTATATTCTTTGCAAAGTTCCTTGAGTTCTTTTGCTTCTTCTAAGAATTTGTCATCTTCGAGAGATTTTTCGCGAAGCTGAACGAAAGTAACACCGCCGTCGAGACTTTCTTTTACGACTTCCGTGAGTGTTCTTCCATCTAACCAGTGGCGGTCGGTTACTGCATATAAAAGTAAATCATTTTTATCGCACTTCATATTTTGCCCCCTTGTTAAGAGTTTCGGCATCCATGTTGAAAATGGCATCTATAATGCGGTTTCTGTAAGTTGAGTTTCCGTCTCCGGGCTGCATGTTCGCCCAGCCGATTTCGCCGGCAAGTCCCATTGTGCAGACAGACGCTGCGGCTGCTTCAAGAATGTTGTCGGGATTTGCTGAGATAAATGCGCTCATCATTCCGGAAAGCTGGCAGCCTGTACCGGTAATTTTTCCCATTTCGGGACGGCCGTTTCTGATTACGTAGCATTTTTCAGAGTCGCTTACAAGGTCGATTGCTCCTGTAACCGCAATGACTGCGTTGGCTTTTTTTGCAAAATCTTTTACGAACTTTACGGCTGCATCGAGGTTGGCCTCGGTTACTGCATCCGCAACATCGGCATCAACGCCCTTGGTTGTATTGCTTCCGATTGCGAGAGTTTTAATTTCCGAAATATTTCCTCTGATTATCGTGAACTTTATTTCATCCATAAGTTTAACAGCCGTATTTGTACGAAGTGCGGATGCGCCTGCGCCGACGGGATCGAGAAGCACGGGATGATTTAATTCATTTGCCTTCTTACCGGCAAGAAACATCCCTTTGATGCTGCTTTGATTAAGCGTGCCGATGTTGATATTAAGACTTCCGCATATTGATGTGATGTCTTCAACATCTTCGGGCTCGTCCGACATAATCGGGCTTCCGCCGCAGGCAAGCAGGACGTTTGCAACGTCGTTAACGGTAACGTAATTAGTGATGTTGTGTACCAGAGGTACGTTTTTACGAACATTTTCCAGACAGTTTCCTAACATAATTAAATCTCCTTTTCGGGTCTTTGGAATTAAAAAAGCAGATATACCAACACATGATATATCTGCTTGAAGTAACATTAAGCTGAATATTCACCTACGTTGGCATTATCCAAATCAGGTTATGGGTCCGAGCTGTATCTCTCGTTCTCAGCCTGCCTACACAAGCTCCCCTGTTGTCATAAACACTCTATCATCAAAAATGTTATTATGCAATAAAATATTTTTTGTTTTAAAAAGTTTTTCCTAACAGTTTCCCGTATATACGAACTTAAGTTTCTCACGCGCTGTGTCTGCGAGATGATAAATCAGCGAAACATCGGTGGGACGTCCTTCGTTTAAGTGAAATCTTGGGAAGAAGCGAGATATGTGAAGAGGAACTTCTTTGCCGATTATTTTTCCTTCTTTATCTTTTAATTCTGAAATCCATGAGCTGATTTCGCGCATTTCTTCTTCGCTGTCATTGCGTCCCGGGACTATCAGAGTGGTTAATTCGACATGGCAGTTTTTAACCGCTTCGGTAATAAAGGCTTTCGTCATTTCCAGATCGCCGCCGATAAAATCATAATATTCTTTCGTAAAGCCCTTAAGGTCTATGTTCATGGCATCGATGAAAGGAGCGATTTCTTCATATATTTTAAGTGAGGCTGTTCCGTTTGAAACCAGTACGTTTTTAAGGCCTTTTTCATGCGCGAGTTTTGCGCAGTCCCTGACATATTCGTAACCGACAAGCGGCTCGTTGTAAGTAAAAGCGATTCCGATGTTTCCGGCCGGTTTGTAGCGAAGAGCCGTTTCAACGAGCTCTTCCGGAGAAATAATCCTGAATTCATTATCTCCGTTTAAAACATTGTCACCCCAGGAAATATCGTAATTCTGGCAGAAAGGACATCGAAGATTGCAGCCGTAACTTCCGACTGAAAGAATTAAGCTTCCGGGGAAAAAGCGGTTTAATGGCTTTTTCTCAATCGGATCGAGCCCGATGGAAGTAATCTTTCCGTAGTTTTCAGCTGCGACTTTTCCGTCACGCATGGTTCTGGCGCGACAGATGCCGAGCTGACCTTCTTTTATTTCACAGTGTCTGAAACAGACTTCGCACTTTGCCATATTGCTCTCCGATTATTTTTGTTTTACTGATGAAAATGATTTTTATCGATGCCTTAATTGCGTGAGTTTTTTTCAAAAGGATGGGAGTACCGCAAATATCAAATTGTTAATTTATGTTTCTATTCCCTATAAAAAGATAATACTTCATATATGGGCAAATTGAAATCAGAGGCGAACAAAAATAAAGAAAAGAATATAATGTTTGCCTGAAATATTAGAAAAAAGAAAAAATGTTTAATAAAAGCAAACAAAACAGAGAAAAGAACAGAAATGTTTGCCGCAGGTTTCAAAAAATCTGAAAAATGGAAATAAAAAGCAACCAAAACAACTCTAAAAAATAAATTGTTGGTAACCAATATATGAAGTGTGGTTTTGGAAAAAAATTGGATAATGACTGAAAAAACACAATGTTGCTATAACGGATAATAAGGATTAAAATCATACATTGTGTTTTAATAAATTTTTTCAGATCATTTAAAGGAGAAAATATGGAAGAAAAGAAAAAGATTTTAATACCGGTTATGATATTTTCGATAATCGATCTTGTTATTGCAGGTCTTGGGCTGTTAGCGCAGATGATGGTGTTTGTAATGTACTTTTACGCAGGTTCGGGCGGAGGAGCAAACACGGCTGTAACAAATGAAGCCGTTCTCGGAATTGCGGGAGTTTTATTTTTTGGGGCTGCTTCCTGGATAATCGGCGGCATTGCGATTCTGATGGGACTGATTATGACAATAATAACTATTGTGAAGAAGCAGTTTATAACTATATGGATGCCGATAGTAAGCATAGTTTTGGGAATTATCCCGTTTGCGGTTTTGGGTATTTTGCTTCTGATAATTGTGGCTTAATGCGGTTTTGGGTATTTTGCTTCTGATGATTGTGTCTTAATGCAGTTTTAATATTAGCGCATAAAATATCGGATAAAAAGTTTCCAAAAAGTTATTTCGGGAAACAGTAATATCGGCTGAAAGACATCTTAAAGTATTCTGACAGCCTACAGTATTAAAACAAAAAATTAACCAGAAGTTAATTCTATTAAAATGCATTTTGTCATACTATAGTCTCGTGTTATTTTGATGTTTTAAAGCGATACTGTCTGAGAATGAAGGAAATGTTGCAGGGGGCTTATCGTTTCCCATAACTTTTCAGGTATGAAACGTATATATTTAAGAAGGCATCGAAAATAAAGAAACACAAAAAAGAAAAACTATGACGATACCTAATTATAGGAGGAGAAAGGTAATGAAAAAATTAATTTATGCATCTTTAATTGCTGCAAACCTTGCACTTTTGGCAGGATGTGCAGGCGGAAACACAAATTTCACGGGAAACACAGAACCGGATCCGGACATCAATGAATATGTTGAAATCGATGATGAGGAACTCGAGCCTAACGGTGATTTTACATATGATGAGAATGAGGTGTCTTCACCTGTAAGCGACGGACGAATTGCAGCGTATTATGAGGGAGTATGGCACTGCAATCAGTATGACTTATATTATCAGATCAACTACGATGGCACATGGAGCGAATACGGTTACGACGGTAACGAGGTCATTAGCGGCAGTAGCGAAATTGACAATGAAACTGAAAATCTGATTATGTACGATCCGGATGGAGGATATATCAGAACTCTTTCAGTACTTGACGGCGGAGATTTGTTTAACAATGATGAGCAGGTATCATATTCACCTTCCACTTTGCCTGAGCCCGGAACGGAATATACACCCTCAATGCTTTATGGTGAATGGGATTTCCAGCAGAGACCCGTCGGTGATGTAGAAGATGCCAGTTATTACTCGATCGGAACCTTCTATATCGGTAAGAACGGTGATTTCACATATAATTCTTATGACGGTACAGAAGTAAGCGGTTATATAAACATTGAATATGATGACTTCGGAGGAGGAGAGGACAGAGTTCCTTACTACTCATTCTCGGGTGATAATGGATTTTATTACGGATTTTACTGCGATCAGGGCGAAGAAGGCATTTACTATGAAGGAAATGGCGGAGAATTCCGTCTCGTAAGAAACTGATCTTGTGAGATACGGAATATGACATATCAGAATTCCCGTTAATGGGATTCGGTAAAGGGTTAAATATATAGGAAGTTCGACAGGAGGGAAAAATGAAAAAACTAACGGGGTTGCTGATAATAGGCACGGCAATGCTTTGTCTGGCGGCATGTTCGGGAAAAAACAACACTCAGACTGCATCGGAAGATACCGGCAGCGGTATTTGGGATGATTACGGCGCAAAACCTGCTTCATCTTCCGATAACTTTTGGGCTCAGAACGGAGTCGGAACGGATTCCGGCAGCAGCAACAGCACTTCAGACGAATCAGGAACCGGGAATTTCTGGGCTGATAACGGTGTGACAGGTTCTGACAGCGGAAACGGAGGAACCGGAAATTTCTGGGCTGACAACGGCGTAGGAACTGATTCCGAAGGCGGTTACGGCGATGTGCAGGATGATGATTCATATTATTCGGATCCGGTTTCTGATGAGCAGGACGAACCTGCGAAGACAGGAAAGTATGAGGGTTCACCTATTCTCGGTAGATGGGAAAATGAGTTTGCAGTCATTCCGTATGATTATGAATTTTATGCGGACGGTTCTTATGTATATTGTTCTCAGGGCGGAGGATATGATGAAGGAACCTTTGAATTTGACGGCACAAGGCTGGCCATTCACCATAAGGAATGGGAAGATACAGTATTATTTTATGAAGATAACAAACTTTGGGATGAAGTAAATGGTTATGAGTATAAAAAGATCTACTGATTGAATTTGAACAATCCCGGTTTATCGGCAAATAATGAAATTTTTTGAAAAAAATATTATTATCCCCTTTCATCGGAAAACAAACCGGTGAAAGGGGTTTTTGCTTTTTCTTTACTTTTAACTCTGTATTCTGTAAAATTTTTTATGATGGTGTGAATATGAAATCAGCAAAAACAGAGTGTATAAGGTAAAGGTTACTTATGAAAAAAAGCACAAGAGTGGAATTAAATACCATTTATATGTCCGAAAGAGTCAGAGAGAGTTTAAGAGTGATTCCCGATTATGTTCTGACTACGGTCATTGCTCCGATGGGATACGGAAAAACCACATCGGTTAACTGGTTTCTTGCAGACAGAATTAAGAAACAGGATGCGGTGGTAATCCGTGTAAACATATATTCCGACAATTTGATGCTTTTCTGGAAAAGCATTAAAAATGCATTTCTTCACGAAGGACTGACATTCCTGGAAGATTATGCGATGCCCTCCGACCTGGTCGGTACAGGTCTTTTGATGGATGAGTTTTGCCGCTCGTTTCGAGACGACAAAGTATACTATATTTTTCTTGATGATTTTCATCTTCTTAAAAATGAGCAGATAACTGATTCGCTCGTTAACCTTTGCAATTTCTTTCCCGAAAATGTTCACGTTATCGTGGCATCACGCGATAAATTCCTGAAAAATGCCGATGTCGTAAGACTCGGTTCAAAGCTTCATATTATCGAGAAGGACAGACTCAGTCTGAATCTTACGGAACTTTCCGTATATACGGAGAATTGCGGTCTTGAATTAAACGAAGTCGATATTGAGAAACTTTATCATAAATCCGAGGGATGGTTTTCCGCCATTTATTTTTCACTCCGTTCATATTCCGAAGACGGAAGGCTTCCCGAGGGAAACAAAGATATATACGAACTTTTCATGTCGGTCATGATTGACCCGCTTCCCGATGAAAAGAAGGAATTTCTGGCGGTTCTCGGTCTTGCGGACGAATTCAGTGCCGAAATGGCTGAGTTTATAACGGGAAGAAAAGATACAAAAGAACTTCTTGTCGCACTTACCGAACATAACGCTTTCGTTACGCTTCTTTCCGACGGAAAGACGTACCGCTTCCATCATATGATGAAGGAATGCTCGGCGAGAATGTTTGACAGTCTTTTGGAAGAAAAGAAAAATGACTATCTCAACAGATACGGCGAGTGGTACGAGAACAGAAAAGAGTACCTTCATGCGCTTGAATCCTACGAGAAAAATGAGAATTTCGACAGGATTCTCGGTGTAATCGAGAAAGATGCCGGCGTTTTACTTGCGCTTGCCGGTGCCGAGAGAATAATCGAACTGATTACGAAATGCAGTGAAGAGATTCTCAAAAAACACCCGACTGCGCTTCTTGTTCTTATGAGAAGAATGTTTACCTGGCGTAAGATTCCCGAAATGATGAGAATAAAGGCGCTTCTTGAGACGACGATAAAAGAAGATAAGGAAATGACCAAAGAGCAGAGGGGAAATCTCCTCGGAGAAATCGATCTTGTCATGAGTTTCCTTATGTATAATGACATAAAAGCAATGAGTGCGCTTCACAGAAGCGCGGCCTCGCAGATGACTTCGCCTGCGGTCAGTATGAGAAACGAAGGAAGCTGGACTTTCGGTTCGCCCTCCGTTCTTATGATGTTTTACAGAGAGTACGGCGAGCTTGATGTGGAACTTGCGGCCATGGAAGAATGCATGCCGCATTATTACAAGCTTACGGGAGGGCATGGCTTCGGAGCCGAGATGGTGATGGATGCCGAAGCGGCTTTTTACCGTTGCAGGTATGATGATGCCGCCATTCTTTTAGAGCAGTGCAGAACGGCAATCGCCGGAAAAGGATCGACAAATATGGAATTATGCTGCGATTTCCTTGAGAGCAGATTGTCGGTCTGCTGTAAAAATGCGGAATTCAGGGCTACGGAGGAGAAACTTTCGAAGCTTAAAAAACTGCATGATACCATGTGGATAAATATTTATGACTGTACGAGAGCTTACTATTATTCGGTAATATCCGAACCCGAATCGGTATCCGATGTATTTAAAAATCATGATCTTTCGAGCATCAATTACCTTATGCCCTGCAAGCCCATGATGGAAATGATTGAAAATCAGGTTTATCTGGCAGAAGGCAATTATATAAAGGTAATCGGCAGAATGCCCGAACTTTTCGGTGTTTGCCAGGGAATGCACTACGCGCTTGTTTCGCTTCATGTAATGATTCAGGCAGCAGCGGCGTATGAAATGCTCGAAAAATACTCCGAAGCGGACGACCTTATCAAAAAAGCGATTGATTTTGCAAGAGCAGACGGGATTATTCTGCCTTTTGCGGAAAACTACAGATATATAGCTAATGCGGTTAAGAGATATGCGAAAGAAAATAATGATGATTTCGCAGCTAAAATAATCGAAAAAGGCGAAGAATACCGCAAAATGCTTCCGGATTATAATGTTCCCGGGCTTTCGGACCTTAACGACAAGGAACTCGAGATTGTCCGTCTTATCTCGGAGCATTGCAGCAATAAGGATATCGCCGAAAAACTTTTCCTGTCGGAGGGAACCGTAAAGCAGTATATGAACCGGATTTATGCGAAACTTTCGCTTGAGGGCGACTCTCACGACAAGAGAAAACACCTGATTAATCTTATTCAGCAAAAAAAATAATAACCACTGGTTAATTAACTTTTTAAAAATATTGTCCTATTATTGACCGGTAATATTTGAAAGGTCTGAAACTAAAAGTTTCAAGGAGGATGGTATGAAAAAAAGCATTATTTTAGCAACAGTTTTAGGTATGACATTTACGCTGGCAGGATGTTCCGGCGGGGCAACAACAAATCTCGATCCCGTAACTCCGGATGAACCCGATGTGGTTATCGAGGACACAGATTACGATGAAGAGGATGATATCGAATACGAAAATCAGCCTACCGAATACGGAATCTACTCAATCGTCGGTGTATATGGCGAAGCAGATACTATTGACGGAAGAACACTTACGATCGAAGAAGACGGTTCTTACACCCTCGCTTACAAAGGCGGCGGAGCACAGTATGGTACGGTTGCCGTAACCGAAGAAGAAACTCCCGACGGAGGAATTAATTACTGGTTTACATTTACGGACGATGCGGGTGAAGTTTGGGAAAGCTTTTCAATGCAGGAAGGCGTTGGCGTTCAGACAGATCTTTATTCAGGCCAGGACGGAAGTCTTCACTTCGTTCTTCTCGATGAAACTGCAACAGGTAACGATGAAGTATTTGACAAATTCTTCGGTGCTTGGGGCTACGAAAGATGCGGAATTACAATTGAGCAGCGCGGTGAAGAGGCAGTAGTTGTTGTTTCATGGTCTAACGGCGCAGCAGAATCTTACGAGTGGACATATTTCTGTACTTATAACGCTGACGAATATACACTTGAAAGTTATTCAGGTCAGCAGGTTCTTTACAGCCACGATTACGATACAGACGAAGATACCGTAACGGTTGTTAACGAAAATGCCAGGGCTAATTTCTATATTAACGGAAAAGGCAGACTCATTTGGGAAGATCTTGATGAAAATTCAGCTGACGGTATGGAGTTTGAATTTCTTCAGTAATTTATAAAAATTGAATTTGGTGAGGGCGGACTTTTATGAAAAGTCCCCCTCTTTTTTTGTGAATCAGAAAAATATGGATTTTGTTTTCAAATAAAATATTCTATAAATTTTAAAAATATGACTTTATTTTCCAAAAATTATTTTTTTAAATTAGGAAAAATAATCATTGTTTTTCAATTATTTTTTTTGTTTTTTTCAAAAATATTTATTTTTTTTAATTTAAATGATAGTCTTTATAAGGCAGCAAAATGCGGAAAATAAAGGGCAAAATCTGATGGGACATACTGTGTCCCATGCGATAAACAGGGCGTTTGCTCGTTTTGTGTCCTTCTAATTTTCTGTTGCCGGAATTACCATGGGACCATAAGGCAGCCACGAAAAAACAAATGAGATGTGGCAGGAAAAAAATTTTTTGGAGGACATGGTAATGAAGAAAATTGAAACAAGAGAAGCAGCAGTTTATGTAATAATGGGAATAATCAGTCTGGCAGCAATTGCCTGCATCGTTACTTCCATGGTAACAAATGAAGCAACACCGTTTTTGGGACTCGGACTTGCACTCGGCGGTCTGGGCAATACAATCGGCCTGCTGGTTATTCGTAATAAGAAAGGAAACGAAAATGGATCTGGTAAAGACAGGAGCATTTCTTAAAGAACTCAGAAAAGAAAAGAATATCACTCAGGAACAACTGGCTGAGGAGATGGGAGTCTCAAGAAGAACTGTTTCGCGCTGGGAAACCGGAACCAATATGCCCGATATGGATATCCTGATTGATATTTCGGACTTTTACGGAGTGGATCTTCGAGAAATTCTCGACGGAGAAAGGAGAGACAATCAGGTGAATAAAGAAATGAAGGAAACCGTACTGAAAGTTGCGGAATATGAAAATGAAGGCAAAAAACGAAACTCAATCGTAGTTATCGTATATTCGGTATTAGGAATCATATCGCTTTTAACCAACGTGCTTCTTAGCATGATGGAGCTTCCGGATACATTCTTAACGGGAGTGTTTAAGGGTTTGACGGTGAGTGTTGCGCTCGTGGCAATGCTGCTCGGAATCGTTTACGCAACCGGAACTCTGGCAAAACTTTACTCATTTAAAAGAAGATTACTTGAAAAAAAGGAGAAATAAGATAATGAAAAAAGAAAAGAATATATTACAAATAGTTTTAATGGTACTGATGGGACTCTGTTCGGCAACAGGTATAGTATTTATTATCCTTTCGATGCTTAATCCCGGAACACGTTTACTTACAGTCGGACTTGCATGTGTCGTAGCGGGACAGGTTTTTAACATTATTTCGCTGACCACAAGAAACAAAAGTAAAATGTAACATGAGATCAAAGGCCTCGGTGTAAAATCCCGGGGCTTTTTGATTAGTTTCATGAATTCAAATATTCGATTTCGTCAGATAAATAATAAGCATTTTTAATTATTTTTGGATGAAATGATATTTTTTTTAAATTTTTTTCATCAGAAAAGCCCTATTTTACGGGCTTTTTTATTCTGCCCGAAATTCGTTGAATAAAAATTCAATAAAAGTGTTGACAAACATAAAATTCGTCATTATACTGAACACATATTCAATGAATAATAAATCAACGAAATAAATCGGAGGAAAATAAAATGGCAAACAGCAAGAAAGAAAAAATTATCATAATCGGCGGCGGAATCGCAGGTCTTACAGCAGGTATTTATGCTCTTAACTCGGGATTCGAGGCAGAGATTTTTGAAAAGAATGCAATTGCAGGCGGCGAATGCATCGGCTGGAACAGAAAAGGTTTTCACATCGACAACTGCATTCACTGGCTTACGGGTACCAGAAAGGGAACAGACCTTTACGATATCTGGACAAAGGTCGGAGCTTTATCGGATGACATGGAATATGCCGATATTGATTCCTTTTATACTTCAACTTATAATGGAACAAGAGTATCTTTATACAACGATCTTGAGAAGACCGAGAAAGAACTTATCGCAGCTTCTCCCGAAGATGAGGAAGAAATCAAAAAGTTCATTCAGGCAGTGGAAATTTCCAAGCAGTGTGTTTTCCCGGGCAAAAAGCCCATGGAAATGTGGGGTGTAAAGGATTACATCGAAATGGGAAAGAACATGGCTGACTTCCCCAAGGTAATGAAGGAATACAGCAAGATTTCGCTCGAAGAGTATGCTAAGAGATTCAAATCCCCCCTTCTTCAGAGAATGGTTACGGATTATCTTCCCAAAGAGTACGCTACATATTCATTCCTCGTTTCATACGCCACAATGGCCGACGGAAACGGCAAGATTCCCATGGGAGCATCTCTTCAGATGTCGCTTCGTATGGAAGAGAAGTTCAAAGAACTCGGCGGAAAGATGCATTTAGGCTGCAGTATCGATAAAATCGTTATCGAAAACAAAAGGGCAACGGGTATCGAACTTAAAAACGGAGAGTTTGTTTCCGGAGATTATGTGATTCCCACAATCGATGCATATCCTCTTTTCAAAAAACTTCTTCCCGAAAAATATATGCCTAAGGAATTTGTAAAAGCTTATAACGAGCCCAAGACCTACCCCATTACAAGCGGTTTTCAGATTGCATTTGCAGTTAGCGAAAATTTCAGCGAGTGCGAGACAATCTTCGTGGACATCGATCCTCTCAAAGTCGGATACAGAACCTGCGACAGAATGTATGTTAAGGCTTACGGATACGATCCCATCTTCGTAAAAGACGGCAAGCAGGTAATTCAGACATGCATTACCCAGTCACATGAAGATTTTGCGGTATGGAAAAGTTACACCAAAGAAGAATATAATAAAGTAAAAGAAGAACTTATTGCGGAAGTTGCCAGACGTATCGTTGACAGTTTTCCAGAACTTGAAGGCAATCTCGAAGTTCTTGACTGCTGGACACCTCTTACATACGAGAGATACTGCAACGCTTATCACGGAAGTTACATGAGCTTCATTACAACTCCCGAAGGAAAGCAGATCAGAACAAAGGGCAGAATCAAAGGCATCGACAACCTTTATGTTGCAGGCCAGTGGACCAATTCACCCGGAGGACTTCCCGTAGCGGCAGCAAGCGGCAAATTCGCAATTCAGAGAATTCTTAAAACACAGAAAAGAAGCATAGATATCTAAGAAATTTCGGATAATACATATTCTGAAAGATTCGTAATTCAGAATGGAATAAAAAAAAGATAAAGTTACAGTATAAAATTTTATCAGGAGTACATATGACCAGAAAAGAGCAAAAAGAAGAAAGAAGAAAAGCGATTCTTATGACGGCACTTAATCTGTTTGTCGAGCAGGGCTATTACGAGACGAAAATAACCGACATTGCGGCAGCAGTTCAGATGAGTACCGGTCTGATGTTCCATTATTTTGAGTCAAAAGAAGAGCTTCTGGTTGAACTTGTTAAAATGGGCGCGGCGGGCACAAAGTCAGCAACGCCGCCCGGAGAAATCCCCCCCGACATTTATCTTACGGGATTTCTGAAGCAACTGTTCGCTTATGCAAAAGAGCAGCCCTGGGTATTTAATATGTTCGTACTCATGGGACAGGCAAGAAGAAACGGCATGCCCGAAGAGGCCAGAAATATTGCAAGAAGCGTAAGTTCGATAAAAGAGTTTGCCGAACTTATTAAGGCCGGACAGAAAATGGGAGTATTTCGCGAGGGCGATGCACTTGCGATGTCGAGATGTTTCTGGTCAACTGTCCAGGGTAACATGGAAGAAATGGCCATGAACAGGGATATGGAAGCACCCGATCCCGAGTGGATTGTGGCAATGCTCAGAAAGTAATATTGAGAATAAAAAAAGAGGCTCGCTTAAAGTTCGCCGGATAAAACGGATCTCCGGGAAAGAATGACAGAGGATTTTAAAAGGAGGGCATATGGAAATTACATACAGAAAACTTACGGAAAATGACCTCGAAACGTTTATAAGCATGAGAATAACCCAGCTTAGAGAAGAAGGAGCGACTGAAGATATAGACCTTGTTCCCAATCTTATGGATTATTACCATCGTCACATGGCTGACGGTACTTTCGTATCGTGGCTTGCTCTTGACGGGGATAAAATTATCGGAACAAGCGGAATGTCATTTGTTGAGAAACCGCCGTATTTCAGCTGTCCGAGCGGAAAAATCGGTCTTCTCTCAAGTATGTTTACAAACCCCGATTACAGAAGAATGGGTATTGCCAAGGAACTTCTTCACAGAGTTGTCGAAGAAGCGAGAGCATACGGCTGCGGCGCGGTTCAGATTACGGCTTCCGATATGGGTGTGAAACTTTATACTGCATACGGCTTCAAACATAACGGAAACTTCATGCAGTTTAATCTGAAATAAATTCATCGTAAAAATTTTTTGAATAAATCCATAAAAGTTGAGTCTCCGATTCGTATAGTAGTCAAAAGGGAATGAAATTAAATCTTTTGATTATATACGAAAAGGAGATTTTTATTATGAAAAAAATATACAGACTTATGGGATGCGTTCTGGCATCAACACTTATGTTTACAGGCTGTACAGCCAATACAAACAATACAGAAGTTAATACTACGGATATCGAGGATCCCAATGCATACGTTGAACCTGCACCTGTTGAAAAAGATTTTACAGGTGAGAACACCATAACTCCCAAGTATTCGGAAGCTGAAATCAGCAACAATACTGTATTTGTTACCGATAAAAACATTCAGTTTGCCGGAACAGGCGAAATACCGGATCCCCAAATCATATCGAAAGTTTCAAATGCTTCAATTGATATGTTTTCAAAACTTACGGATATGGATAACTCTAAAAACGTACTTATTTCTCCGCTTTCAATTCAGATGGCTCTCGGAATGACCGAAAACGGGGCAAAGGGCGATACATTATCCCAGATGGAAGACGGGATTAACGGCGGACTTACCGTATCCGTAATGAATAAACTCATGGCAGACAGTTATGCGAGACTTAAGGGAGCGAGCGAAGTTGACTGGAATGTGGCCAATTCTATCTGGTTTAAAGATGACGGAACATTTCAGATGAAAGATGAGTTTTTAAAAGAAGTAAGAACGAATTACAATTCGGAAGTTGCTCTTGCTCCTTTTGATCAGGGTACGGTGAATGACATTAACGCGTGGGTTAACAACAACACTCATTCAATGATTCCCTCTATTATTGATAATATCCCCGATAATGTTCAGTCATACTTAATCAATGCCGTAGCTTTTGAGGGTGAATGGAAAAGAGAATACGAAGAATCAGATATTCTTGAAGATCGCGAATTTACTAACGCAGACGGAAGTGTAAGTAAGGTTACGATGCTTGCAAGTTCGGAAGGAAAATATTTCAAACTCGGCGAAGGTCAGGGATTTATTAAAGAATACAAGGGTGGCGAGTATGCTTTTGTGGGAATTCTTCCCGATGAAGGCGTAACACCCAAGGAATATATAGATGCTCTTGCCGAAAAAAATCTTGATTTGGCACAGGCTGTAAGAGATGCAGACTTCAAAGAAGTAATCGTGCAGATTCCTGAATTTGATCTCGATTATGAATCGGAACTTTCCGAAATCTGCAAGGAAATGGGAATGACGCTTCCTTTTGACAACACAAAAGCAGACTTTACCAATATGCTTGAGAAGACAGACGGAAGTGAATTTAACGCTTACATCTCAAAAATCCTTCACAAAACTCATATCGAAGTAGACAGAAAAGGAACCAGGGCAGCAGCCGTTACAGCAGTAGAGTTAGTTGCCGAAGGCTGTGATATGGATATGGAAACGCCCGAGATAGTAATTCTCGATCATCCTTTTGTATATGCAATCGTTGACACAGAAACAGGAATGCCTATTTTTATGGGTTATCAGAATTCTCTTGCTGAGTAAAACAGTTAAGATTTTCTCTCGGCGTTGTGTGGTCGCTGTTTGATTTGAAACTTCTCGGTGACTCACCGTAATATTTTTTAAAAGCCTCACCCATGTAGCTTGCACTCGAAAAGCCTGTATTATAGGCAATTTCCGACATGGAAAGACCGGTGGTGTTAAGCAGCGTGGCAACCTGGCTTACTCTGAAACGGGTCAGATTCTCAATGGGAGTCTGATCCGTATATTTATGGAAAAGATTATTGCAGAAAGTTCTGCTTACGTTTCCGGCTGCGGCGATATCGTCGAGGGTTATCGGCGAAGCATAATTTTCCTGAATATAGGTTAACATCGCTTTGAGGGCGTCAACCTGCGAATCCGAGTATTTTACGGATGCTTCGGGGTTCCCGCAGGCAATCAGAACCTGTTCCCAGATCTCGTAAAACTGCTTGGTAAGAAGGAATTCGGAGAAAAGACAGGTCGGAGTTTTGACCATTATTTCATGGAGATTTTTGCCGACTTCGGTAGAATATTTGAAATGAATGTAAGGAAGGTTAGCGTTGTCGGTTACGGATTTGATGTATTTGTTTTCCACTACATTTGAAGCGCAAAGTACCCTGGGATGGAAAATAACTATAACATAGTTGGTTCGTTCCTCCCTTTTCGGAGCGTTGAAATGAATCTGTTTGGAATTGACGAAAATCGTATCACCTTCGTTTAAAAAGATTTCCTTACCGTTAATATTGTAAGCAAGATAGCCTTCCGTCACGCACAAAAGCTCCACGTCATCATGAAAGTGCGGGTCGTTTGCCCAGGTTGACGAAGGATAAACATATCCTGCATAAACGTATGAAGGGAAATTGGGATTATCGTAATTAACCTTCTCCGATCCGTTTGTTCTTTTCTGAATAAAACCTCTCCATTCCTGTACCATGTCTTTATGCGGTCACAAAAACCGCTCTCCTTTTCTGAATGTAAAATCTTAAAATTGAAAAATATCTGTAATTTTTATCTTTAGTACCATCTTAATTATAACAACAATATTTCACAAGAGCCAAAATCAAACTTTATAACAAAATTTTATGGTTATTTTTCACGATTTTCCTGAAATATTACAGAAGTGTAAAATTGTTATAAAACTCTGTAATTTTGGGGGTATTTTTTTAGATTTGACAGTAATATACTTTCAAACCATAAGAAAGACGAACCGGAAACAAAAAAGGTAATAATTGACATCCGAATTTGTTCACAGTTTTTTCACTAACAATATTTCATAAAACAATTTTAATAAGAAAACGGCGGAACCAAAAACGGAAACAGAAAGATATTTAATATCGTTATAGATTAAGACAGAAACATCCCGGCCGGATGTTGTGAGATATAACTGAAATATCGTGACAGGAGGAAAGAAAGACATGGAATATGTGATTGAATTAAAAAATGTTGATAAAGAATTTAAAGTCCTCAACAGACACGAGGGCTTGAAGGGAAGCTTTCAGGATCTCTTTTCGAGAGATTACAGAATAGTGAAAGCGGTAAATGATGTGTCGATGCAGATTAAGCCCGGCGAAATCGTCGGATATCTCGGACCGAACGGTGCCGGCAAATCGACAACCATCAAGATGATGACCGGGGTACTTAAACCTTCGAGAGGTGAAATCCTCGTAAACGGCAGGATTCCTTACAAGAACAGAACCGCCAACTCGCAGAACATCGGCGTAGTATTCGGCCAGCGTTCACAGTTGTGGTGGTCACTTCCGTTAATCGAATCCTTTAAGCTTTTGAAGGATATTTACGCTATCCCCGATCAGCAGTACAAGGATATGCTTAAACTTTACGAGTCGCTTGTAGACATCAAAGAGCTTTACTCAAAGCCGGTTCGTCAGATGTCACTCGGCCAGAGAACATTAAGTGATATCCTCGCGGCGTTCCTTCACAACCCGCCCATCGTTTTCCTTGATGAGCCGACAATCGGTCTCGACGTTTCGATGAAGGCAAAGATAAGAAACCTTATCAAAGCACTCAACAAGGAAAAGAACACAACGGTAATCCTTACCACTCATGACATGGGCGACGTCGATGCACTTTGCGAAAGAATCGTAATCATCGACAAAGGAACAATGCTTTACGACAACGACATAGAGCACTTAAGACAATTCTTCGGAGCTTACAGAACACTTCTCGTAAAGACCAAGAAGCATCCGGAGGAACTTTCGGAAGACGAGAAAAACGCTGAACTTACTCAGGTCGAAAACTTCGTAAAAGAAGCATTCCCCGACAAAGACTTCACCTTCACACTCACTGACGAAGGCTGGTGCAGCATTCTCATAGACGAATTGCAGGTACGACTCATGAAAGTCCTTCATCACCTGCAGGAGAACATGAAGATCTACGACGTACGCCTTGAGGAAATCTCAACCGAAAGCGTAATTCGCAAGATTTACGATGAACATTAATAACTAAAATAAAGGATTTCGGAATGCTTCGGGTTTCCGGACCCGCTTTCTTACGGGGATGCAACCTGCATCGTGAAACGGCACATCAAGTTCTAAGCTCGCCGTATCACTCGCGGACTCGACCGTTTCTGCGGAACTCGCTTCGCTCAAACAGTCCTCGAAACGGTCTGCTCGTGATTTTGCTCGCTAAGAACTTATGGCAAATGTTTCCCTCAACAGGCGTGCATCCCCCGAAGCGGGAAGCAGGTTTTCTGAATATGGCGAAGCATTCTGAAATCCTATAAACAGAGGTAAAAGACATGAAGATTAGAGCATGGGGCGCGCTCATAAGAGCTTCGGTAATGGATTGTCTGCAGTTCAGACTGAGCATGTTCGTAATGTTGTTAGGCAACATCATATATTTGATAGTAATTTACAATTTGTGGAAGGCGATATACGCGTCGGTTGATAATGCGGTCATTAACGGAATGAGTTTCAATGACACGATGATTTATCTGGTACTCGCTTCGGCGCAGTTTACTTTCATGGAAGCGTATCTCGTCTGGTACATGGGCAGATCGATTCAAAGCGGAAAGATTGTACTTGAGCTTCTGAAGCCGGTCAGCTATGCACAGTACCTTTTGTTCTCCCAGGAGGGCGGTAACATTGTCCCGTTCGTGGTGACATTTATACCGACATTTATAATCGTCCAGATAATCACAAAGGGTGCAATACATATGGGCGTCAATCTGATATTTTATCTGGCAGCGGCACTTCTGGGTATGCTGATAAACTTCGCAGTGGATTTCCTGGTTGGAACCATCTGTCTTTATACAGAGTCGACATGGGGTGTAAACATCATGAAAGAAGTAGTGGTCCTTTTCTTATCAGGAGCTACAGTCCCCCTTGCCTTTTTCCCTGAAACTCTCAGAAAGATAGCAATGTTCCTTCCGTTCCACTCGATATACAATACGCCGTTAACTTTCCTCACCAAAGGTGCAACGCTCGGCATAGGCGAATCATTCTTAATGCTTGCCGAGCAGGCTCTTTGGCTCATAGTCCTTCTGATTGCAGGCAGGATTTTCTGGAAAGTTTCGGAACGTGTAATCACCGTAAACGGAGGCTGATTTCAAAAATGTGTTTAGGTGAGGATAACTAAAACCTTCTTGAAACACGGACTGATGGCTTAGTTTTACGGTGACAGAAAAGAAATACCGGATTACGAAATCTGTATTAAAGACAGCTTATGACGGTATCTCTTTTCAATGAAGAAACAGTAAAAAGATGGTGAAAAAAATGAAGAGACTAGGATTTTACATTTCAATTTACAGAAAAATAATTATACAGGACATCAAAAGTAAAATGAGTTATCGTTCGGACTTCATCATTTCGATGATCGGCATGATTCTTACCGATATTTCCGAGCTTCTCGCATTTTACATCATGTTCTTAAATTTCCCGAGCGTATGCGGCTGGACCTACCACGAGATGCTGTTTTTATACGGATTCTCGCTGGTTGCGCTGACGCCGCTCCAGTGTCTGTTTGACAACAACTGGAAATTAAGAGGCTATGTTTATGACGGCGATTTCATTAAATACTGCTTCAGACCGATAAACCTTTTCTTCTACTACATTTCGGAAGACTTTGATACAAAGGGCATCGGCCAGCTTCTTGTAGGGCTCGGAACAATCATTTACGCATGGAATAAGATGAAGCTGCCTGTGACGTTTTTCAATATAGCAGCGCTTATCGTTGCATTAATCGCAGCTTCACTTTTCATGGTTTCGATTATGAACATAGCGGCGGCAAGCTGCTTCTTCTTAACCAACTCGGGATACATTATGGTTACGATGAACAAATTCAGGGATTACGCAAAATATCCCGTGACGATTTTCCCTTTATTTTTCAGGATAATCTTCACATTTATTATTCCGATTGCATTCATCGCATATTTCCCGAGCCTTGTAATACTGAGACCGCAGGAAATCCCCTTCCTTACATGGTTCTCGCCCGTTTACGGAATAATTTTCTTCTACATTTCATATAAAATATGGATGTTTGGAGCTTCCAAGTATTCGGGAACAGGTTCATGAGACAACAACTTTTTAGTAAACAGGTTTCGCCCGGCACCTCTGGTGTCGGGTGTTTTGGTTAAAAAAAGGCAAAATAAGTTAAAAAAAATGATCGATTTTTCCTAAAAAAAATGTTTATTTGAATTGAAAAAGAATAAAATAATACTGTTTTTTTAGAAAAAAGAATGAAAACAGGAAAAAAATGAAATAATTCATTTACATATATAAATATATAAAATATTATATTTACTTGTAAAAAACAGAGATAAAATAAAAAAACAAAAATTAAAAACAGGAGAATAACATGAAAAAATCATTACTTATAGCTTCAGCATCCATAGCATTAGCTCTTTCGTTATGTGCATGCAGCGCTGCATCTGCACAGCCTTCCAATGATACGGAAAACACATCCGTAGTCGAAGATATCAAAGAAGAGGAAACAGTTACGGAACCTGCAGAAACAGAAGAAGAAACCGCTGCGCAAGAACCGGAAGTTTCGGAAGAAATCGATGAACCGGAAGTATTTGCAGGTCCACTGGCAACAGTTACATTCACCTGGGATACAACGAAAGTTACAAACACCGATCCGACCAAACTTACGGAGCCGGGCGATATATCAGATCTTGAAATCATTAATACTGAAAGAGCCGATGCAGTTCTTACTCCCGGTGAACTTCTGGAAACAAAAGATGCTGATGGTACAATTATTTATGATGAACTTTATACGATAGACGGTAATATCAAAACATATGTCTGCAACATTTATTCAAAGGATGTAGAATTCTCAGTTGAGGCACAGCCCATAGCACTTCAGTCATCGGGACCTGATTACGATTCAACACTTGAAATTAAAACGAATGACGGAGAAGTTGTTACAAAGGACGGCGAGGACTTAATTATCAGAAGTTATACCGGACATCATTTTATCGGATTATTTACCGTAAAAGACGGCGAAGTAATTGCCTGGGAAATGCCCGAGTACCTTCAAAACGGACTCGAGAATATAGATGAATAAAGGTTATTGCCTGCAACAGCTGCTCCGCACTTGGGGCAGGTGCCTTTTAACGAATTAAATTCAGCACCGCAGTAATCACAATGTATAATCATATTTTCTCACGTTCCTACAGAATAAATTAAATTCTATTTGTTCACGGTATCAAGAAAATTTTTAATAATCTCTCCGCATTTTTCCGGTTCGGTCTTGTAAATGAAATGACTTCCCGGAAGATATTCTATGCTGAAATTACCCATTTTTTCCGTATAAGGAATCAGTTCTTTGTTTCGAATTTCTTCGCTTTCCGAACTGTCATCCCCGTCCCTCGAAGAAATATACAGTTTGGGTACCTCCGAATAAGACAGGTTGTTCCAGGTTTCGTTACGGTTGGTGCTTATATAGGAAGATTCATTTGACGAGGCAACCGCATCAGCACACTGCAAACCGAGATAATCGTAGATTCTCTGTTCATCTTTGGTAAAGGAAGGGTTTTTTGGGAGGATTAAACGAATAAAAACATCTCCCAAACCGAGGTTGACTGCTGCTTTGTAAAGAAATGTATTGCTTTGTTTCGGAGGCTTAATATCTTCAATCGGTTCGATATACGTTCCGTCGATATTAACAAATGCTTCAATTTCGTCGGGATATTTGCTGACCCAGTAAGATGCATATGTGCTGCCCATTGAGTGCGACATCAGAATATAGGGAGCCTGAATTCCCGCATTTTTTAGGGCGCTACGATAGTCTTCCACGATCTGTGCGACAGTTCTTTCATCTTTTACATCATCGCTTCCGTCCCAGCCGGCTCTGGCAATGTAGATAAATTCATATTCTTTCTCCAGTTCCGCTGTCATTTTCCTGATTTCAACGGGAAATCCGGGGCCCATACCGGACAGCGCCACAATCTTATAATCAGCGTTTTCATTTCCGAATCTCACCATATTCAGAGAATAATTTCCGACAGAAACAGGATTTATATAACCGCTTTTCTCGGCAAATTTTCTGTCTGCCGACATTCTGCAGCGATGGAAAACGGCAAGTCCGATTAAAAGGACTATGGGTATAAGTAAAATGATTATCAAAATTTTTACTGTTTTGCTGTTTTTTTTCATTTTTCCTTTTTTCCTTAAACCGAATTAAAAATGAAATTTTTGGGGTTAAAATCCGGAATCTAAATCAAAGTTTTTCACGGATTCCAAACCACCAAATCATTATAGCATAAACTATATAGTTTTACATAAAAGCGAAAAATCAGTATAATGAAAATCAGCGGAAACAAACAGTGTAGTAAGGGAGTTCAAAATGGCAGTACTTGCAGCTTTTATGGTGCCTCATCCGCCTATGATAGTTCCCGAAATCGGGGGCGAAGAGGTCAAAACCATAGAGAAAACGGTTAACGCATATACACGCGTAGCCGAAGAAATTGCGGCGCTTAAGCCGGATACTATTGTAATTACGTCCCCGCATTCCGTCATGTATGCGGACTGCTTCCACATTTCACCGGGCAGAAAAGCATCAGGTTCATTCGAGCGATTCGGCGTAAAAGAGGTGGCTTTCGAGGAAGAATACGACATTGAACTTGTCGGCGAAATCGAGAAAAGATCGAATCATAACCCGCTTGTTACAACACTCGGAGAAAGAGATGCGAAGCTTGATCACGGAACGCTCGTTCCGCTATTCTTCATAAGACAAAAATATAAAGAAGGAAAAATCATAAGAATCGGTCTTTCGGGCCTTCCTTTTGAAGACCATTACAGACTCGGTCAGATAATAAAAGAATCAGCGGATGCGCTCGGAAGAAACATCGTTTTCGTGGCAAGCGGCGATTTGTCACATAAGCTTCAGGAGTACGGTCCTTACGGCTTCGCCAAAGAAGGCGTCGAGTACGATAAAAAACTCATGGATACCTGCGAAAGAGGCGCACTCGGAGAGCTGATGGAATTCGACAGACATTTTTGCGACAAGGCAGCAGAATGCGGTCACCGTTCATTCGTTGCAATGTCGGGAGCGCTCGACGGCGTTGATGTCAAAGCAGCAGTTTATTCTCACGAGGATGTAACCGGCGTGGGATACGGCATCTGCACATTTTATCCCGAAGGAAAAAATCCCGAAAGAGAGTTTCTTCGTATAAGACTTGATAAAAAAGAAAAAGAAGCGGCACAAAAAAGAGCTAACGAAGACTGTTATGTCTCACTTGCGAGAAAAACCGTTGAAGCATATATAAAAGAAAGAAGAATTCTGCCTGTTCCCGATGACACTCCGGCAGAAATGTTAAATAAAAAAGCGGGAGCATTCGTTTCCATTCATGAAAACGACGCACTTCGCGGATGCATCGGAACCATACTTCCGACGGCGGATTCCGTTGCCGAGGAAATCATTCAGAATGCGATAAGCGCTTCAACCAGGGACCCGAGATTCGAGCCGATTCGCAAAGAGGAACTTGATTATCTTGAGATTTCGGTGGATGTTCTGGGAGAACCCGAGGACATCGATTCGCCCGCTGAACTTGATGTAAAAAGATACGGTGTAATCGTAAGCACTCCGACTAAAAGAGGACTTCTTTTACCCGATCTTGACGGTGTGGATACGGTTGAAGAACAGATTTCAATCGCCAAAGCCAAGGCCGGAATACTTGATGGAGAAAAATACAGTCTTCAGCGTTTTGAGGTAATAAGGCACTATTAAAAAGGGGAATAAATGAACGAGAAAGAAAGAGAAAAAGTAATAGTAAGAACCAGCGTGATAGGAATACTCACGAATGTTTTACTGGTAATATTTAAAATGGCAGTCGGAATTGTGTCGAACTCGATTGCGGTTATTCTTGACGCCGTAAACAATCTGTCGGACGCGCTTTCTTCTGTAATTACAATAGTGGGTGCGAAGCTTGCCGGAAAGGCCCCGAACAAAAAGCATCCTCTCGGATACGGCAGAATCGAGTACCTCACATCCATGATAGTTGCGGCCATCGTTTTGTATGCCGGAATTACATCATGCGTCGAGTCGATAAAGAAAATCATTAATCCCGAGAAGCCCGATTATTCGCTGGTTTCCGTAATTATCATTGCTGTTGCCGTTCTGGTTAAACTGATTCTCGGAACCTTCGTTAAGGGACAGGGGAAAAAGGTAAATTCCGGCGCTCTTGTCGCATCCGGTTCAGATGCTCTTTTTGATGCAATTCTTTCCGGTTCGGTACTTGCTTCCGCAATTATTTTTCTTGTATTTCACATTTCTCTTGAGGCTTATGTCGGCGTTATCATTGCAGGCTTTATTATCAAAGCCGGTCTCGAAATGTTAATTGATACGTTAAACGACATCCTCGGAAAAAGAGCTGATGCCGAGATGACAAAGCGTGTAAAAGCACTGATTCGTGAGGAAGAAGGTGTTCGCGGCGCATACGACCTTATCATCAACAACTACGGTCCCAACAAAGACATTGCCTCGGTTCATATTGAACTTCCCGACACCATGACCGTGGAAGAAGTCGACAGACTTACAAGAAAACTCGAAGAAAAGGTTTATAAGGAAACTGGCATTCTCCTGACGGGTGTCGGAGTTTATTCATACAACACGAAAAACGATGAGGCAGCAGCCATCAGAAACAGTATCGCCAAAATCGTTCTTTCGCATGACTGGGTCATCCAGATGCACGGCTTTTACATCGATCAGGAAAGTAAAACCATGCGTTTCGATGCGGTAATCAGTTTCGGAATGCCTGCAAAGGAAGGCGTGGAAACACTGAATAAAGAAATTAAAGAAAAGTATCCGGATTATCAGGTATATATTGCGCCGGATGTAGATATTTCGGATTAATTTTCTGATAAAAACTTTCGGACTTTTGCGTAATTATCCGGAAACGGAACAGATTTGTTTTTTATAAGAATAATCATCCGACAGTATATAAATTTTGTTTTTTAGAATAACCGGAGGGAAAAGGTTGAAAAAAGTTTTAAAGATTTTTCCGTTAGCATTTCTGCTTTTGTCGCTTTTCGGCTGCGGTATGCCGACGGATTACAAATATACGAGATTTTTTGAACTTACCGATTATCTTATTCTGCCTGATGCTCAGGCTTATGAGTATGAACAGTACGTTATAAAGGAAACACCTTCGGGCGGAAGCTGCGTTGCATATCGCGGTGTGGTTTTGCTGACCAATCGCGAAGGGCAGAAGATAAAAAACAAATTCAACTGGACACAGACCGACAATGAAATAGATTTCAAAACACTGGATACGAGCAATTATTCACAGGTCTGGTACACCTGCCCTGAACTGGAAAACTATTTTGTCAACAGCGATACGGCCGTTATCCGCCATCTTTATTTTGACGGGGAAGCGCAGCTGGCTTTCGATTTTATGGATAAAGAAGATTATTACAACTGAAAAGAAAGATAAGTTTTATGAAAAAAGCATTAAAGTTTTTTTCTTTGACATTTCTGATTTTTTTTCTGACCGGATGCAGTTTTTACTGTGAGTATGCACCGGCGGATTTTGACATGAATTATTACTTAAACGTTAATGATGCTGTGTCATTCGAATGCGAAAAATACAGCGATGAACTGGTTTTGCCGGGAGGTTTTAAACAGGTTTCGCCGGGCGGAAGCTGCGACGGATATCGCGGAATTATCGTAGTAAGCGATGAGGAAGGTCAGAGGATTAAAGATACATACAACTGGACTCAGTGCACACAGGAAATACCGTTTAAAAATATTGATGCCTCGAAGTATTCGAAAATCTGGTATTCCGATGAAAATAACATGGGTTATTTTGAGAATCACGACACGGCAATTCTTAATCATCTTTACTTTGACGGAAGGAACACGATTGTGTTTGATCTTTTTGACAGAGAGGATTTTCAGAATTAATTCGGAAAAGTAAGAATCGGGGGCGATACTGAAATGGTAACAAGCAAAAAAGGAAACAACTGGACGGCATTTTACGACCGGGATACAAACAGATATTTTGCTGAGATAATGTACACAAGCCGTGAGGGACGCGAGCAGTACGACTACGAAATAACGAAAGAGATTTTCGAAAGACTCGGAAGTTTCGGCGATGATGTTGAAAATGAAAGACTTATCAGGGATGCGAAGATGACCTATTCATTTGAAAACACCATGTACGGAACCCTCGGACCGGAGTCCACAGTCTGGGATGATGAAGCGGATGAGACCAGACGAAATTGCGAAAAGAAGATGAGTAAGGAAAAGAAAAATAAACATTAAATTGCAAATAGAAATAATATGAAACGTAAATGATAAAGGGAGGCTATCTATGGAATTCAAAACAGATATTTTCAGCCAGTATGATAAGAAATGGGGACTTCTTACAGCAGGAACCAAAGATAACTTTAATACAATGACAATCAGCTGGGGCGGCATGGGTACACTCTGGAGCAAACCCGTTGTTACGGCATATGTTCGTACATCAAGATACACCCATGAGTTCATGGATAATAACGAATATTTTACGGTAAGTTTCTTCCCCGAAGAGTACAAAAAGATCCTCGGTGTACTCGGCTCGAAATCCGGTAGAGATATGGATAAGATGAATGAATCGGGATTAACATCAAAAGAAATCGGAAAGTCAGTGACATTCGAAGAAGCCGAAGTTACTCTGCTTTGCAGAAAACTTTTCGTACAGAGACTTGACCCCGCAAATATCATTAACGATGATGACAAAGCGTTCTACGCAAACGATGCCGAGCATGACATGTACATCGGAGAAGTGGTAGAAATTCTGCAGTGATTTTAAATTGTATTTATCCTGAATTCAGTATTTATTTTATACTTGCATTTATCCAAAATTTAGTATTTATTTAACACTTGCGGTTATTATAATTTTGCAGATATTTAATACCTGCAGTTATTTAAAATTTTCAGTTACAAAAACAAAAAATCCGAAAAGAGAAAACAAAACAGGATTCCTAACGACATGTTCCGGGAATCCTGTTTTTTATTACATGAGTCTTTTGTAAATATCCAGCATACTTTCCATCTGGTATCGGATGAGCCAGGAAGCATTGCTGTATTCGGGTATATCTTTTATGGTTTTAAAAAGTGCCGGGTAGTATTTTTCAGTCTCGACAATCATTCGGTATATACTTTTTCTGCTTAATCCCCAGGACATCGTGGTAATGTTGTTGCAGCGGTCGAGGCATTTCACAAGCGCAGCCTTCGGATTGCCGGCGAGTCCTTTGTAATAACGTTCGTTTGCGCTTTCGGTTTTTTCTCCGTTCTCTTTTTCATAAGTCATCAGCCTTACGATTTCTTTTGTCGAATCGTCAACCGGAAGATCGTCGAGTGTTTTGTTGCAGTCTTCAACTACATCGTGTAAGAGACATCCGGCGATGATATCATCTTCCATGATTCCCATGGATAATGCGTGGCAGGCAAGGTTGAGCGGGTGGTAGATGTACGGAATGTCGGAGCGTTTTCTCTTCTGCCCTTCATGCGCCGCCGTCGCAAAATCGATTGCTTTAAGAGTATTGGTCAGCTTGTTGCTCAGAGCCATTGTCTTTACATATGTCTTCATGTGTTCCCAGTTGTAAATCGCATCCTTTGTTTTAAACTGGGAGATTTTTTCCTCAACAAGCGCGGATACCGAAACATCAAGCACTTCGGCGAGCTTTATGAGATTGTCGGTATCGGGTTTGCATTCGTCCCTTTCCCACAAAGATATGGCCTGAAAAGAAACTCCGAGTTTTTCGGATAACTGTTCCTGAGTCAGTTTGCGTTCTTCCCTGATTTTTTTAATATTTTTTCCGAAATCCATGTTCGTCCTCCTTTCATTTCCCAAACCTCTTTACATTTTTATGGTAAAGGAAAATAAAAAAGAAATTTAGCGAGTATTTATTGAAAATATCAAGATTCAATTCAAGTATAACTTGAATTGTTGTTAAGTACAAATTTAACAGTATAATTTGTTGATAATAATCGTAAAAAAACTGATAATTGATTTACATGGAAGATGAACCGGAGGGGTTATGGAGGAAAGATCAAAGAAAAGAACAATATTAAAAATACTTATCCCGGTACTTATAGTATGGGCAGCAGTATCGGTTTGCATTATCTCTTCGGTTTTAAGAAACAGAAAGAATGTTAACGCGGATCTTGATGATATAGCGGAAAGAGCGATTCTGACCAACGCCGCGGATTTAATGACGGATTTCAGAGACGCTTACGAAAGCGCCGCAATTGTTTACGAAGGAAAATATCTTATCGTCAGAGGTTATCTGTCAGATAATTATGATAACGCCGATTATTTTTATCTGGAAGGAAATGCGAAGAAAAACGGAATTGCCGGACTTGCAGGAGTATCATTTGACGTAAAATCGGAGCAGGTCAGAAAGATGCTTCGTGACAGCAAAAAAGGAGATCTGATAGAAGTCACATGCTACTGCCGTCACGTCGGTCAGATTATGGGTTACAGTTGTGATGCTTATTATGCCGAAATCCTTGATAAGGGGAAAGATAACCCAAATGTGAATTCAATCAAAAATCCCGAAGACAAGGAATTATGGAAAAACAGAAAGACCGGGGAATAAATCCGCGGAAAATATGATATAATTATATAGTTATATGCATTTATCGATGTTTGGCATGATTGCATGTAACCAAGTTAAAACGGGAAAAACATAGAAAACGATTCTGTTTTAAATCTAACGGAAAAATTTTAGTGTAATAAACAATCAGGAGGAAAAAAATGGAAGAAGAAAGAGTATATGAAGAAAGCAATTATCCCGCAGAAAGAAAATCCAAAGTAGTTGCAGGACTTTTGGGAATTTTCTTAGGAAGCATCGGAGCACACAATTTCTATCTTGGTTATAAGGCCAAAGCTATCTGGCAGGTTGCGATTACCGGCGGAAGTTTGGTTCTCGGATTTCTGATTATTATAATCTCTATTCCTTTGGCGTTCATTATTATCGGATATTTTACCATGTTTTTTGGTTATGCTCTTTGCTTTGTTCCCGCCGGAGTCGGACTCTGGGGACTTATTGAGGACCTTATGATTCTCGGCGGAGCAATTAGTACCGACGGAAACGGAATTCCTTTAAAAGACTGATTTATAAAGAGAACCGGACCGGTAGTCGACAAACAAAAGTTCTGATCGTTATCGAATTTACAAGGAGAAGACAGTGACAATAAAAGAAGCGATAGATGCAAGGCATTCCGTAAGACAGTATAAAGATATTCCTATCGAAGAAAGCAAAGTTTCCAAACTTAAAACACTTATAGCCGCATGTAACGAAGAAAGCGGTCTTAACATTCAGCTTATTGTTAACGATCCCGATTGCTTCAATGTGTTTCTGGCTCATTACGGCAAGTTTTCGAATGCGGTTAATTATGTTGCGCTTATCGGAAAGAAAGATATGCCCAAACTCGAAGAAACCGCAGGTTATTTCGGAGAGAAAATAGTTCTCGAAGCTCAGATGCTTGGGCTTAATACCTGCTGGGTGGCAGGAACTTTCGGAAAGAAAAAATGCAAAGCGAATGTCGGAAGCGATGAGAAACTGGTATGCGTTATCGCTGTCGGATATGGCGAGAATCAGGGTAAGGAACACAGGAACAAACCCATAGAAAAACTTTGCAAAGCGGATTTATCCGCAGCACCCGAATGGTTTAAAGAAGGTGTAGACGGAGCTCTCAAAGCACCTACTGCAATTAATCAGCAGAAGTTTGTTATTACTCTCGAAGGAGACGAGGCAAAAATATCAGGCAAAGGCGGAGCAATGACAAAACTTGATCTCGGAATTGTTAAATACAATTTCGAAGCGGCATCGGGCCGAAAACCCCTGTAATCTGAGTATAAAAAAGATGATTATCGTAATGTTTTTTTGATGCCGTCTGACAGTCAGATCAAATAAAAAATTTTCACCGACGGATGAATACGGAGGAGAAACATGACTGAAAATATAGAAGTATTCAAACAGAACAGTATACGAATAAAAGACGGAAGGCATATTATTTACATCGATCCTTTCGAGATGGATGAAGAACCGAGAGATGCTTCTTTTATCTTCATTACACATGAGCATTACGACCACTTTTCTCCGGACGATATTGCTAAGGTTGCAAACGCAAAAACCATAATGATTGTTCCGGAAAAAATGGTTAAAAAAGCAGAAGCACTTTCGAATCTTTTGGACTCTGTCGTAACTGTTAAGCCCGGCGTTTATCATGACATAGACGGGCTTGAATTTGAAACCGTACGTGCATATAATATTTTGAAGCCCTTCCATCCGAAGGGAAATGAGTGGGTCGGATATATTCTTCACGTTGACGGACAGCGAATCTACATCGCAGGCGATACGGATGCGACACAGGAAGCAAAGGCTGTTAAATGCGATATCGCCATGGTACCCATCGGAGGTACATACACAATGGATGCGCACAAGGCAGCAGATCTGGTTAATACCATAAGACCTGAAATCGCGATTCCCGTTCATTACGGAAGTGTTGTGGGTTCATATTCCGATGCGGAAGTTTTTGAAAAGAATGTAAAAGATCCCATTAAGGTAGTGAAAAAAATAAAACCCTGAAAAAGGGAAAATCAGGAGGAAATGAAAAATGACTTTCAATGCTTTGGTTGAAAAGGTTAGAAAAATTGCAGGAGGAGTAGACGTATCAAACCAGGGATTTCTTGCCGTTCAGGTAAACATTACCGGCAAGGATGCAGGTGTTTTCTATGTTGAAGTTAAGGATCACAAGATTAACGTTGAGCCTTACGAATACATCGACAGAAACTGTGCAATTACAATGAGCTCAACCGATTTTAACAAACTTATCGACGGAAAACTTGATCCCGTTCTTGCTTTCACAACAGGCAAACTCAAAGTTGATGGCGATATGGGCAAAGCTCTTGAGTTTTCAAAAGTTTTGAAAAAATAGAAATTATCAGTAAAACGAACACACTGTTATAAGAACAAGTGTCCAGACAGTCCAGAAAACTATTGATATTATAAACTGAATAATCAGGGGTATCATAACCTGCAACAGTGCATTTTCACTGTTTCGAAGTTCTCTGATTCCCGGAATTGAGTCTTCCAGTCGCGCGAAGGCCGGAATTAAGCAAAGCGGCGGGTATATCATTTTAGCCAGGCAGAAAACGGAAGCAATAATAAACATAATGACACCGAAACGTACGGCAACGTTTGTTGTGTCAGATACTGCTACAAGAATTAAACAAAATACCATGATGGCAAAGAAAAACAACGCCATAAGGTATACAAGTTCAACGGTGATCAGTCTTATGATATTTGCGAGGAATCTAGCGGATTTAACTTTGAATTCGTGAGTAGATTCGGGAACGCGTTTTCTGACTTTTGAATAATCGATTTCAATGGTTTCTTCGACTTCGAAATCGGGTTCGGGCTTTGTTTTGGGTGATTCGTAAGTTGATTTTACAGGGGACGCAGCCTCTTTGGGCGTGTCCTCTTTTTTATTTTCCGAAACTCCTGATGAGAGTTCTTCGATTCGTAAATCGCAGTAAGTTACGTAATATTCGGCATCACTGTAATTGCCGAGTTCCTGAAAAAGTTTCTTTATACCTTCGAATTCTCTGACGGTTTTTGCATTTTCGTAACCTGATTTGGCGAAAAGATAATCGGCTTCTTTCTGCTCGTTTTGGATTTTGGAGATTTTTCTGTCGCAGACAAGAATGAGCGATTTTAATTCGCTGAATTTTTCGTGATCTGCGATGGCACGTTTCAGATCTTCAAGTTCCCATATTACGGATGCGTTTTCGATTCGCGATAAAAATTCATCGTAAACACTAAAATCCTGATTGGAAGTCGATTCCTGTAATTCTGTCATTTCTTTATTAAGCCTTTCCCCTAAAACACAATCGATACTATAAGAATTATAGTATTTTGCCGCTTCGAAGGTCAATTCCTAAATAATTCATATTGTGTTCACGGTTTGTTCGTATTTTGAATTTTATAAGGACATAATTTTGTATATGGTGTGAGATTATCTTAAGTGAAAAAAGAACTGTATTGTAATTGTAAATATTGTATTTTGCCCTGTTTTTTTGTTGCTGACTTGTTGCTGATTTTGGTGAAAAAAGGTTAATTTTTCCCTGAAAAAGCCGATATAAATGTATTGACAGCGGGAGTGCTGTCAATGGAACAAAATTGATGAAAAGCTTAAGGAGTGTGTGTAGTATGGGTAAGAAAAGGAAGTCTTTAAAAAAATCGTTACTTAGCAGCATTATCATTTTTGTTGCGATTATCGTTGTAATTATTACGCAGATCAGTATCAAGCTGGCAGTAGACAATATTCAGTCACTGTTAAATACGGTTATTGCGCGTGAGAACATCGCTTACTCGAATGAAATAAGCGGATGGTGGAACGGCATTGAGCAGCGAGTTTCGCAGACGGCAAACGTTTATCGCAATTCGCCGGAAATGTCATATGATGATACCAGAACACTTCTTCTGGAACTGACAGCAAGCGATCCCGATTCACAGGATGTTTATATGGCATTCGGAAAAGATAATACATTTATTGACGGATCCGGATGGATTCCCGATGAAACATTTGTATTCAGTGACAGACTCTGGTATGTGGGTGCGAAAGAGAAAAACGGCGGAATATATTCGTCTGATCCCTATATTGACGCTTCAACCGGAAAGACATGTCTTGCATGTTCGGTTCTCGTAAAAGAAGATACCGTTTTAAGCAGTGATATCAATTTTGACAAAGTTGCCGAAAAGTTAGATAATTTCAAATCTTTTTCAGACGGAGCAACTTTCTATATTATTAATAAATCCACAGGAGAAATTCTTGTAAGTTCAAACGGCACCAATAACGGAGAAACATTAAGCGAAACAAGCGACGACAGACTCATGGGACTTGCTCCCGTATTTGATCAGCTCGACAAATCTGCGGTTGCCGATTCAAAGAAGGTTGTTACATCCAAGTCGAAGGGCGGCGGAAGTTATATGTATACCGCAACCGATATAACCGGAACTTCATGGGCTGTAGTAAGTGCGGTTCCCGCAGAAGTTCTTGGAGCGATCATTTTAAAGGTTATGATCATCACTTTTGTAAGCGCGATCATTCTTTTGGATATTTTCTCGATCATCGTTTACCTCATTTTAAGCAAGGCAATCAACCCTGTTAACAGAGTAACCGAAAGGATCGCAGATATCAGCAAGGGCGACTTTACCGTTAAACTGGTACCTGAAGGAAACAATGAAATTACGACATTAAGCGAATCTTTGAATGAATACATTGAAAAGATGAGAGCAACGCTTCAGAGTCTTTCAAGTATTTCAGGAAATATGAATACGAGAGCGGGAGAATGTTTTGATATTTCCCATACTCTTGCAACCGCCAACGACAGTCAGGGCGAATCAATTGAAAAACTTAACTACACACTTAACGGAATGAATTCATCGATTGAAAAAATTGCTTCTGCGGCTGATGACCTTGCAAACACTTCCAATCAGCTTACTCAAAGCGCAAACGATGTAAAGGAACTCTGCCAGGAAACAATGAATTCTTCAACACAGGGCAGGGACGAAATGCAGAGCATGACTCAGAATGTAGAGACTCTGAGTGCTACAATCAACGAACTTACCGCACTTATCAGAAGCACCGCAAAATCCGTCGAGGAAATCACGGGAATCACGGAAACAATCAATGCGATTTCAGAGCAGACGAATCTCCTTTCACTCAATGCTTCGATTGAGGCTGCAAGAGCAGGTGAAATGGGACGTGGTTTTGAAGTAGTTGCTTCGGAAGTCGGCGCACTTGCAAACCAGTCTACGGAGGCTACAAAGAATATCCGTGCTCTTATTGATGATATTACAAAGAACATCGCGGATATCAACAGCAAAGCAGATATCTGTGTAAAAGATATGGAAGAATGCGTTTCCGGTGTGGATCATGCAAACAATTCCTTTAACAAGATTTATACCGACGTAGCAAAGGCTACCGACGGAATTGTCAAGATTGCAAACGGCATCGACAAGATAAACGATGTTGCATCAGGCAATGCGGCAACAACCAGAGAACAGGCTCAGAATATCAACAGTATTCTTGAACTGAGTGACCGTATCGTAAATGAAAGCAATAAACTTCGTGCAGAGACCGTTAACATTACAAACATTTCCGAGAACCTTAACCAGTACTCGGATGAAATCAATTCGGATCTTTCACAGTACGTTGTATAGAAAATTTAAAAGTTGTCTGACAACATAATCACTAAAAAAAGCCTGCAGTTGCAGGCTTTTTTGGTTGAAAAAAATTTCATGGTTAAGTATGTTCCTGAAGATTAAATTTTCCCGACACTTTATCAGACTATTTAAGTGCGTCAGCCATGGATTTTACGTATTCGCCGACATATTTGGGTGATTCTTTGCCGTACTTTTCCATAATCTTGATAATTGCCGAACCGACGATGGCGCCGTCTGAGAGGTCAGCCATTTTCTTTGCCTGCTCCGGTGTTGAGATACCGAAGCCGATGGCGCAGGGAATGTCGGTGTTCTCACGAACGAATTTAACGATTGAAGCAAGGTCGGTCTTGATTTCGCTTCTTGTACTGGTTACACCGAGACTGGAAACGATGTAGAGGAAACCTTCAGCTTCTTTTGCAATCATTGCGATACGGTTTTCCGATGTGGGTGCGATAAGGGAAATCAGGTCAACGCCGTACTTGTGGCACTCGGGAAGGAATTCTTCTTTTTCCTCGAAAGGAAGGTCGGGAAGAATGAGTCCGTCGATTCCGATTTCGCTGCATGTTTTGATGAATTTATCGGAGCCGTAAGAAAATACTACGTTTGCATATGTCATGAAGACCATGGGAATGGTTACTTCCTGACGGATTTCTTTTACGAAATCAAATATTTTATCTGTTGTAACGCCGCCGCTTAATGCTCTGATGTTGGCGCCCTGAATAACGGGACCTTCAGCGGTGGGATCCGAAAAAGGAATGCCGAGTTCGATGAGTGCAGCTCCGTTTTTTGCAGCCTCTTTTACGAGTTCGGCTGTTGTTTCAAGGTCGGGATCGCCGCATGTTATAAAAGGAATGAATGCTTTTTTGTTTTCGAATGCCTTTTTGATATTACTCATAAATATCCTCCCCTCTGTAGCGCGCGATGGCTGCACAGTCTTTGTCTCCTCGTCCGGAGACTGTGATTACGATGATTTTATCCTTATCCATTTCAGGTGCAATCTTTATTGCATGTGCGATTGCGTGAGCGGATTCGATTGCGGGGATGATACCTTCTGTCTTTGCGAGATACTCGAAAGCGCAAACGGCTTCTTCATCCGTTACGGGTACGTATTCGGCACGGCCGATATCGTGAAGATAAGCATGCTCGGGGCCGACACCGGGATAATCGAGACCTGCGGAAATTGAATAAACGGGAGCAATCTGACCGTATTTATCCTGGCAGAAATATGACTTCATGCCATGGAAGATACCAAGACTTCCTGTTGCAATGGTAGCTGCGGTTTCGTATGTATCGATTCCGCGACCGGCTGCTTCGCATCCGATAAGTCTTACATCTTTGTCTTCAATGAAATTGTAGAAAGTTCCGATAGCGTTTGAACCGCCGCCAACACAGGCGATAACGGCATCGGGAAGTCTTCCTTCTTTTTCAAGCATCTGCTCTTTGATTTCCTTTGAAATAACCGCCTGGAAATCTCTGACGATTGTAGGGAAGGGATGGGGACCCATTACTGAACCGAGACAGTAGTGTGTGTCGTCGATTCTTGTTGTCCACTCGCGCATTGCTTCCGAAACGGCATCTTTAAGGGTTGCGGTTCCTGATTTTACTGGAACTACTGTTGCACCGAGAAGTTTCATTCTGTATACATTGAGTGCCTGACGAATTGTGTCTTCCTCACCCATGAAAACAACGCATTCCATACCCATTAATGCGGCTGCTGTTGCGGTTGCAACACCGTGCTGGCCTGCACCTGTTTCGGCGATAAGTCTCGTCTTGCCCATTTTCTTTGCAAGAAGTGCCTGACCGAGAACGTTGTTAATTTTGTGAGCGCCGGTGTGATTTAAGTCTTCTCTTTTAAGATAAATCTTTGCGCCGCCAAGGTCTTTCGTCATTTTCTCTGCATAATAGAGTCTGGAAGGTCTGCCTGCGTATTCGTTTAAGAGTTCTTCAAGTTCCCTGTTGAATTCGGGATCGTTTTTGTAATGATTGTATGCTTCTTCAAGTTCGATAACGGCGTTCATGAGTGTTTCGGGTATGTACTGTCCGCCGTGTATGCCGAAGCGTCCGTTTGGATTGGTCATGTTATCATCCTTTCCGCTGAGCAGATTGCTCAGATACAAATTTTTATTTCCGTTTCTGACTGCATCAGATGTTTATTTTAGCTTCCGTTTTCCTTGCGAGTTCCATGAAAGTTTCCATTTTGACCGGATCTTTGACGCCGTCCGTTTCGATTCCGGAACTGACATCAAGTCCGTATGGATTTAGGTTTCTTATGGCAATTTCGACATTCTTTACGGAAAGTCCTCCTGCCAGGAAATAAGGTCTTTCAACTGATTTAACCAGGTCCCAGTCAAAAGCATCGCCGCTTCCCGCACCGGAATCCAGCATAATGTAATCTGCGCTCGAAAGTCTGACGGGAATCAGGTCGTCCTTTTTCTTTATTTTGAAGGCTTTGATTATATGCTTCTCGCTCAGGCTTCTTAAGTGCTGTATATAGGTTTCGTCCTCGTCACCGTGAAGCTGGGCAATATCAATAATGTCTTCATTTAAATATTCAGCCACCTTTTTGACATCCTCGTTTACGAAGACACCGACGGCTTTGATTTTTGGAAGAAGAAGCTGTTTAAGTCTGATGGCCTGTTCTTTTGTAATGTATCTTTTGCTCTTTTCGGCAAATACAAATCCGATGAAATCGGGTTTCAGGCGATTGACGGTTTCGATATCTTCTTCTCTTGAAAGTCCGCAATATTTTAACTTTATCATAGCGTTATTATTTATAATCTTAAATTTAGATCCAAAGTACCGGCTGCTTAAAACTTTTCTGATTTTGTACAGGGGTACTTAAGGTAACTGCTTTACTGCTATTGTTTCAAAGTATATTCGCTGTCAGAATTTTTTACAATTTTGATTTAAGCTCGTTTAGTGCAAACTTTTTGTCAGCTGCTCTCATTAAAGTTTCTCCGATAAGAACCGCGTCAGCTCCAGATGCGGCAGCATTAGCGACATCGTCGGCATTCTTTATTCCGCTTTCCGAAATGAATATTCTGTCTTCGGGAATGAGTTTTCGTAAGTTCGTTGAATTGTTGGAATCTACAGTGAAATCTTTGAGGTTTCTGTTGTTTACACCGATGATTCTGGCGTTGGCATTAAGTGCCATTCTGACTTCTTCTTCGTCATGGGTTTCAACGATTGCACTTATTCCTAATTCGTCGCAGATTCCGAGATATTCCTTAATCTGTTCTTCTGAAAGGATGGAGCAGATGAGAAGTATCGCACGTGCTCCGAGCGTTCTGGCTTCGTAAATCATGTATTCATCAACCGTGAAGTCTTTTCTGAGACAGGGGATTGAAACGTTTGAACTGATTTCACGAAGAAACTCGTTTTTTCCGAGAAACCATTTCGGCTCGGTAAGTACCGAGATACAGTCAGCGCCTGCCGCTTCGTATTCTTTGGCTATCTGAAGATAAGGAAAATCTTCGGCGATGAGTCCTTTTGAAGGCGAAGCCTTTTTGCATTCGCAGATGAATGAAAGCCCGGGCTTTTTCAAAGCCTTCTCAAACGAGAAATCATCCTTCTGAATGGCAAAAGCCATCTTTTTTATATCTTCTGCACTGATATTCTGTTTTGCCAGAGCAGTTCTTTCTTTCGCATAATCTGCGAGTTTATCGAGAATTGTTTCGGTTTTCTTTATTTCCATGTGGTATTCCTATTTATTTCCGTGAAACATCTTTAGCGGGAGCGTGCCCGCGTGTATCATCTACACCGTTTGCTTTTAAACTGAGATGCCGCGGGTAGATTATTTACTCGGGTCTGTTGCTTACTTCGATGAATTTGTTGAGAACTTCGAGGGCTTTGCCGGAATCGATAAGTTCTGCAGCGAGTTTTACGCCGTCAGCGAAGGTTTCTGCTTTGCCTCCGATGTAGAGGGATGCGCCTGCATTAAGGAGTATGGCGTTTCTCTTGGGGCCCTTTGCGCCTTTTAAGATGTCGAGTGTGATGGCTGCATTTTCTTCGGGAGTTCCGCCCTTTAAGTCATCTTTTGTGCATTTCTCGAATCCGAAATCTTCAGGCTGAATGGTGAAGGTTTTGTACCATCCGTCTCTGATTTCGCAGATCTTGGTGGGTGCGCTCATTGAGATTTCATCGAGTTTGTCCATTCCGTAAACTACCATGCCGCGCTTAACGCCGAGGCTTACGAGAACCTGTGCAAGGGGCTCTACAAGATAGTCATCGTATACACCGAGAAGCTGCATTGAAGGTGAGCCGGGGTTGGTAAGCGGTCCAAGGA